>CDZF01039138.1_pt1 | contig 252343 bp, 157 predicted proteins | sample 557591 | NCBI WGS metagenome assembly CDZF01 (sample SAMEA3182093, study PRJEB8094) | gut metagenome | biome: human; feature: gut; material: Stool; isolation source: human stools | place: Canada | collected 2012-02-04
GTGCGTAACATGGGCGTCTGCACTTATGTTGAACAGCGTCTTGAACATGGAATTGTTGAATACAACCTCAAGTTTGCGCTGACTTATCTGATCTGCCGCCAGGAGGGCAAATACAAGGAGATAGAACATCCGCTCGCCGCTCAATACCTTGGCGCAATAGTCCACTTTTGTAGAACTGGACAGTTTGGCCAGTTCTACATCGGGTATCATGCGCAGGATGTCTTTTGCATGAACTTTTACATCTTTCATTTCAATATTTTTTGCTCTATTATTATGATGTAAAGATACAAAAAAATATTGATATATGCAAGTAAATAACTGACTTTCAGATAGTTAAAATCTTTCGAACACTAGTGATTTTCAATCCGCTGTCTTCCTTTTTCTATTCAACGATAGCATGATGTAGATTAATTTGTAGAAAAAAATCTGAATGTATTTCGGATCACAAATTAGCTGCGCTGACCTTCGGTTCTTATATTTTATGCTGTCGAATTTTTCGCTTTGCTCAACAACTCGTGCATATCCGACAGAACAATAGTCTTGTAGTTCCGGCCAACTTGTTGGCGCTGACTGCTTTAACTCCTTTAATTTCTCGATATACGTCATCTTGTTTTACCCCTTTGATTTAAATTCTTTAACTTTAAAAAATAAAGTATGTTAATTGTATGTTACTTTTACACTTATTCTCCGTCTAATATCGGAAATACTTGAAAATTTAATTAGGTTTAAACACGTTATATATGAAAAAATCATTGGCAATTATGGCCGCTGTGACAGGACTGTGCGCACAGCAGGCTATGGCTCAGTATCCTCAGATTACGCCCGAAGCAAAGGCTAAGTTTGAGGCACAGCGTGCCGAGTGGGAGGCTCATTCAGACTCTGCTTGGCAGGTAGCGTTCCCCATCGTAAAGAAAGAGGCCATGGAAGGTCGCCCCTATGTGCCATGGGCATGGCGTCCTTACGACCTGAAGCAGGCCAAGATACCTGCATTCCCCGGTGCTGAGGGCGGCGGTATGTACACTGCCGGCGGACGCGGCGGCAAGGTGCTCGTCGTAACCAACCTCAACGACGACGGTCCCGGCTCATTCCGCTGGGCTTGCGAGCAGGGCGGTGCGCGCATCATCGTGTTCAACGTGTGCGGTATCATCAACCTGAAGACTCCTATCATTCTGCGCGCTCCTTACGTTACCATAGCAGGACAGACAGCTCCCGGCGACGGCGTGTGCATTGCAGGCGAGTCGTTCCAGGTGAACACTCACGACGTTATCGTGCGCCACATGCGCTTCCGCCGCGGCAACACACACGTGTGGAACCGTGAAGACTCTTTCGGCGGCAATCCCGTAGGAAACATCATGATAGACCACTGCTCTTGCGAGTGGGGACTTGACGAGAACATCTCTTTCTACCGCCACATGTTCGACATGGGCGACGGTAAGCCTTCGCGCAAGGAACCTACAGTGAACGTTACAATACAGAACACTATCTCGGCTAAGGCGCTCGACACATACAACCACGCCTTCGGCTCTACCATCGGCGGCGAGAACACCACATTCATGCGTAACCTCTGGGCCGACAACACGGGCCGTAACCCGTCAATAGGATGGGGCGGTGTGTTCAACTTCGTGAACAACATCGTATACAACTGGGTTCACCGTACTGCCGACGGAGGCGAGTTCTCTACAATGAGCAACTTCATCAACAACTACTATAAGCCCGGACCTCTCACTCCGAAAGATTCGCCTATAGGCTACCGTATCGTCAAGGCAGAGAGCCGCAGCAAGAACCTCTTCCCGTATCAGCAGTTTGGCCGCGTGTATGCCATCGGCAACATCATGGAAGGCAACGAGGCTGTTACAAAAGACAACTGGGACGGCGGTATACAGATTGCCGACAAGGACCTGAAGGGCGAGGGCGGCGTGCCTGAGGACGTACTGGCCCTGATGAAGTCTAACGAGCCGTTCCCTATGGCTCACATGACCATCATTCCGTCTGAAAAGACATTCGACTACGTGCTCGAGAACGTAGGTGCAACGCTGCCTATACGCGACATCGTTGACCAGCGCATCATCGAGGAGGTTCGCACAGGCAAGGCTTACTATGTGAAGAAGCTGCCGAAGGAGAATCCTTATGGCGACATGTGGGGACTGAGCGACAAGTCGAAGAACGAGGACGGCTTCTTCAAGTATCGCCGTCTGGACAAAGACTCTTACAAGTACGGCATCATTACAGACCCGGCTCAGATGGGCGGATATCCCGAATATAAGGGTGAACCCCGCGTTGACACCGACGGCGACGGTATGCCCGACGAGTGGGAGATTGCCAACGGTCTTAACCCCAACGACCCGAGCGACGCCAACGGCGACTGCACAGGCGACGGATATACCAACATCGAGAAGTATATCAACGGCATCAGCACCAAGGTTAAGGTTGACTGGACTGACCTGAAGAACAACCACGACACTCTGGCCGGAAAGACAAAGCTGTTCTAATAAAAAGTAGTTAAAGAAGTTAGAGGAGTTAAAGTAGTTAAAGTCAAATGTCTTGCGGCTGTTTATGATGTCGTCAAGGCTTTATTTAAAGACTTTTAGCTACGTTAGCTCCTCTAATTTTTGTTTATGACAATGCTTCTTGCATAATCATAAGAACTAAGATAAATCTTTGTTGTATATCTTATTTTCTATTCAATTTATTTGATATTTTTAATCGGCACTTTCCTTTTTAGTGCATTTGGCTTTAATTCCTTTAACTCCTACGAAGAAAAGCATTTGGCTTTAACTCCTACAAAGAAGAGCATATGGCTTTAACTCCTTTAACTACTCTAACTCCTTTAACTCCTTACATAGTGCGGCATCTCCTCCGGTATCACCATCGAAATCTCTACCAGGCCAGCCACTTTGCCGTCGCGTTTCCACGTTGTCTGATATATCATTTTCTTCACTCCGTTCTTCTGTATCGTGTACGAGTTAGTGCCGTCTGTGGCCATCAGTTCGCGTATCTTGGCCTGCGACTGCGGGCTGTGACATTCGAACATGTTGTGCCCAATCAGGTCGCCGTGGCTGGCAAACGTGGCGCGCGATTTCTCGTTCATATACAGTATTTTTCCCTCTGTGTCGCACACTGTTACGGCACAGTGCATCTGCTCGGCCCATTCGTCGTCGTAGAACGGCTCAAAGAGGTCGAGGCTCTCGTCGTCAATTTCTTCTTCCATTATAAATTTCAGATTTTTAAGTTCTATGTTAATTACGTCAAGATCAAGTTTGTAGTCTTCAATGCGCTCACCCTTTTTCAGGCCCAGTTCAGCCCTTATGCGGCGCGCTTCCGCGCTGTTAGGCTTCTTCTCGAGCGTTTCCTTCAGCATCTCATAGCCCATAGGTCCGCCGCAGTTTTCGGGCGGGCAGCAGCCCTTTCCGGCGGTGCATACAGGGTGAGGATAAATCACGGTCAGAATGTCCTCGAGCACTATCTCATGCACCCAGTCGTCGCCGAAGTCGTAGACATACAGCAGCTTTTGGCGGTCAGTGCCGAACACGTCGCACAGCTTAGTTTCCTGCTCATCAAGGTTTTTTCTGTACATATTGCTGTCTACGTTGCTTAACATGTCGTCATCGTAGCATCTTGAGCTTATCTCAAAGTTGCCTCCGTAGGGCTTCTCGCCAAATCTGTGCAGATGTTCGTTGTTCCATCCGAAGCTTATCTGTATTGTGTGGTGAAATTCTTCAAAAGTGCAGTTCTCTGGTATGATGACTCTTCGCCATACAGGCGGTTTCTTCACGTTCAGCAGTTTAATCTTAAATTGGTATGCCATAGGTTAGATGAAATTAGGTATTATTGTATGGCAAATATAGTGTTTTTTGGCGAATAATTAAGTGTTGAGGTGTTTAGTTTTAGCTAATTTTCTCTGCTTTTTTCTTGTTGCACGCTTATGTGCTTTTGATATAGTTTTGTCATGTCTGTTTATGTCTGCATAATGTTGCTGTATAATATTCTGATTGACAATATGTTGAGCGGTTCAGCCCATTGCGTTTCAGGTTGTCGTCAGGTTTTGGTCTTAGGGCAAGTTTTGATGTCTTTCTGATATAATTTAAAAGTGCAACAGTCGGAATTGACCGTTGCACTTGTCTTGTTTATTGGCATACCTGAATATTTCGTAATGTCATTTTCACTTAAATTTAGTGTGCTTCAAGCCAGTTGGCACCCCAGCCGCAGTCGGCAACTAATGGTACGTTGAGCTTGTATGCGCCCTGCATCTCTTCCAAAACTATGCGCTCAACAGTCTCTTTCTCCTCAGGTACAACGCTGAAGTTGAGTTCGTCGTGCACCTGAAGAATCATCTTGGAGCGCAGATTTTCGTCCTTGAAGCGCTTGTAGATGCGTACCATGGCCACCTTTATTATGTCGGCGGCAGAGCCTTGTATCGGGGCGTTGATGGCGTTGCGCTCGGCAAAGCCGCGCACCGTGCCGTTGTGCGAATTGATGTCGGGCAGATAGCGGCGGCGACGGAAGAATGTCTCTACGTAGCCATGTTCGCGCGCCGTCTGCTTGGCCTTCTCCATGTATTCGTGCACCTTCGGGAAGGTGATGAAGTAGCCGTCTATCAGCTGCGACGCCTCCTGCCGGCTGATGTCCAGACGCTCTGCCAGACCGAACACCGTGATGCCGTATATTATGCCGAAGTTGGCGCGCTTGGCCTTGGTGCGCTGGTCGCGCGTTACGTCGGCAATGTCCTCTTTGTATATCTTTGCAGCCGTTGCGGCATGTATGTCGTGGCCAGAACGGAAGGCTTCTATCATGTTCTCGTCGCCGCTGAGATGAGCCATCACGCGCAGCTCAATCTGACTGTAGTCGGCCGAGAAGAACAGGCAGCCTTCCTCGGGTATGAACGCCTTGCGTATCTCCTTGCCGTCCTCTCCGCGCACGGGGATGTTCTGCAGGTTAGGGTCAGACGAAGAGAGTCGGCCGGTGGCCGTGGCGGTCTGGTTGAACGATGTGTGTATGTGTCCGGTCCGCGGGTTTATCAGCTTCGGCAGCGCGTCGACGTATGTGCCTAACAGCTTCTTTAATCCTCTGTGTTCCAGTATCTTACCCACAACCTCGTGCTTTCCGCTGAGCTGTTGCAGCACCTCCTCCGATGTAACATATTGTCCCGTCTTTGTCTTCTTGGGCTTCTCCACAATCTTCAGCTTGCCGAACAATATTTCGCCAACCTGCTTGGGCGACGCTATGTTAAACTCTTCGCCAGCCAGCTCGTATATGCGCTTCTCTATGTCGCTGAGCCTCTTGGTCAGAATCTCCGACGTCTCTGCCAGCGCCGCCGTGTCTATCCTCACTCCGTTTAGCTCCATCTCGGCGAGCACTCGCACCAATGGCATCTCTATTTCGTAGAAGAGTTGGGTTACGCCTACCTCCTCGAGTTTCGGTTCAAGATAGTTTTTCAGTCGCAGCGTGACGTCGGCGTCCTCGGCGGCATAGTCGACAATCTGCTCGGGAGGCAGATCTCTCATCGACTTCTGTTTCTTTCCCTTCGGTCCGATAAGTTCCTCTATGTGTATGGTCTGATATCCGAGACACGTCTCAGCCATGTAGTCCATGTTGTGGCGAAGCTCGGGTTGGATGAGGTAGTGGGCTATCATCGTGTCGAACAGCTGACCTGCCACGCACACGCCGTAGCTTGCCAGCACCTCCATGTCGTACTTGATGTTTTGTCCTACTTTGACGATTTCAGGGCTTTCGTATAGCGGTTTAAATATGTTAACTATCTTTTGCGCTTCTTCACGATTGGCAGGAACGGGCACGTAGAACGCCTCAAATTCCTTCACAGAGAAGCTCAAACCGACCAATTCGGCATCGATTGCGCTCGTTGAAGTGGTTTCTGTGTCTAGACTGAGAATTTTTTTTGTCATGAAAAAATCACAGATTTTCTTCATTTCTTCCTCATTATCAATGAGTTTGTATGTGTGAGGCAGTTCGTTTAACGCTCTCAGACTCGCGTTTTTTGAAAAAACTTGGCCGTCGGTCGGATTTTCTGCGAATAAATCGAGTTGAATTTGAACGCTTTTTTTATTATTTTCAGCTTTGTTAAGAAACTTGTCTGCGAGCGTCTTAAACTCCAGTTCGGTGAAGATTTTGCGAAGTTCGTCGGCGTCGGGCTCGCTCACCTTCAGTTCGTCGAGGTTGAGCTCAACCGGCACGTCGGTTTTTATCGTCGCGAGGAATTTCGAGAATTTTATCTGCTCGGCATTCTCTTCAACTTTTTTCTTGAGTGCACCCTTCAGTTTGTCGGTCTGCTCGAGCAGCTGCTCCACGCTGCCAAACTCGTTGATAAGTTTCACGGCAGTCTTCTCGCCGACGCCCGGACATCCCGGAATGTTGTCGGCCGAGTCGCCCATCAGTCCCAAAAGGTCGATCACCTGACTTGTGTTTGCAATGCCATACTTGGCGCACACCTTCTCGGCGTCGAGAGTTTCATATCCTCCGCCGTGGCGCGGACGGTACATCATGACGTTCTCTCTTACCAGCTGTCCGTAGTCCTTGTCGGGCGTAAGCATATATGTCTCTACGCCTTCAGCCCCGGCCTTGAGCGCTAGCGTGCCTATCACGTCGTCGGCCTCGTATCCTTCGGCCTCGAGCACCGGTATGCGCATGGCCTTGAGCAGGCTCTTTATGATGGGCACAGCGCGGCGTATGTCCTCGGGCGTCTCCTCTCTCTGCGCTTTATATTCGGCGTAGGCCTCGGTGCGGAAGGTGGGGCCGTGGGGGTCAAAGGCCACTCCCAGATATGTGGGCTTTTCTTTCGTGAGCACTTCGTGCAGCGTGTTGCAGAAGCCCATCACGGCCGACGTGTTGAGCCCTTTAGAGTTGATACGGGGGTTCTTTATAAATGCGTAATACGAGCGGTATATCAGCGCGTAGGCGTCAAAAAGGAACAGCTTATCCATGTAATATGAGTTTTTTACGTGTAAAATTACTAATTTTTTAGCATTAATCCGATAAAATAATTACTTTTGTATTAAAATTGCAGCATGATGGATTATTTATCTCTTATTAAGGAGCCCATAAAAGCAGAACTCGATGACTTCATCAGTCTGTTCAACAAGTCGCTCACACATACGGACAACCTGCAGGAAGAAATCTTCAGGCGTATACGCCAGCGCGCCGGAAAGCGCATGCGCCCCATGCTAATACTGCTCATGGCCAAGAATTATGGCTCGGTGAGCAGTGCCACACTGCACGCCGCAGTGGGCCTGGAGCTGCTGCATACGGCCAGCTTGGTGCACGACGACGTGGTTGACGAGAGCACCGAGAGGCGCGGCCAGGCATCGGTCAACGCCCTGTATGACAACAAGGTGGCAGTGCTCATTGGCGACTATATCCTTTCTACGGCGCTGCTGCATGTGGCTGAGACACACAACGAACTGATAATCAAATATTTGGCTGAACTGGGAAGGACGCTGTCTAACGGCGAGATACTGCAGCTTACGAGCATATCCAACGAGCAGATTTCAGAAGAAATCTATTATAATGTGATACGCCAGAAGACCGCCGCACTCTTTGAGGCATGCTGCGCAATGGGTGCGATATCTGCTGGAATGCCTGAAAGCGAGATAGGCAAGGCCATGAAATTCGGTCAGACGCTGGGCATAATCTTCCAGATAAGAGACGACATCTTCGACTATTACGACTCGTCGGAAATAGGCAAGCCTACGGGCAACGACATGGCTGAGGGCAAGCTGACGCTGCCTGCCATTTATGCCGTGAATAATTCGGCGCCAGACAGCATACGCAAGCTGGCTTACAAGGTGAAGGAGCGCACGATAACTCAGGACGAAATAGCCATCCTGGTGGACTATACCAAGGAGCACGGGGGCATTGAATATGCCGAGAAACGCATGGAGGAAATGCGCCGCGAGGCAATGGAGTTTATCGAAACTGAGGTTACTGACGACGCGCTTCGCCGCAGTCTCGAGGCCTATCTGAGCTTTGTCATTGAGAGGACAAAGTAAAGTAGGGTAGAGAGCGATAGAGAGATTTGGGAGCGATGAGAACTGTTATGGGAGTAATGGGACTTATGCGACCTGTAAGTTGTTGAAAATCAGAGATATCAGATATTGCGCAGAGCTTGCTGAAAGGGCAGGCTCTGCGTTTTTTGTCGACTTATTATTTGTTCTGTCTGCGCCATTCTTTGCGTGCAGCATACATCTCTTCTTTTATTCCTCCGTGTGTCAGAAACTCGGTTTTAAGATGATCTATGAGCTTTCTCAGCAGCGAGTCAGTCTGATGAATAAGAGTTATCGCTATGTCGGCTATTGTCTCGTCCGGCCTTACCGTTATGGTCTTGCGGAAATAGGCGCTGTCTGTATGCTTCTTGCAAGCCTTTCTTGTCTGCATTGCCTTAGTGCTGTTGACGCTCCATTGTTCAAGATTTCTTACTCTCAGATAGTCCTCGTAATCAATTAAAAACTCCTGCAGACTGGCTTTTGCAACGTTTGTAAGCTTCAGTTCGGTCTCTCTCCAGGTGCAGCTTGCTGCGCTTCCCTCGGCAATATTCTGTTTGCCTGAGCGTGCAGCCTGAATCATCTGGTAGATGGTTCGGTCGGCCTTGTCGAGATATTTATGCGCAAAATAAAAAGTGATGTCATAAATGTATTCAGCCTTCTGATAAACAATAAGTTATCTGTAGTGTCCGCGCTGCTGAATACAGTTGTTTTCCGTGTGTTTTTGATGCAGGTTAAATGCCGCGTTTTACGGCTTGTTGTTAAGGTTAAAAATGACTTATGAGGCTGTAAAACATGGCTAATCAGCTGTAAGTTAGCCTATTATGCTCATGCTGTATCAGCCCCATAAGTCTTATAGGTCCCATCATCTTTGGGCCCTCACAATCCCTCTTTTAGAAGAATTTTGTCTCTTCGCCGAGCAGTTCGCTTAGCAGCATGTTGGCCAGACGGCTTGTGCCGAGGCGGAACCACTTGTTGGTGAGCCATTTTTCGCCCAGAACCTCTTTAACGATGGTGTAGTAGATAAGTGCGTCCATCACCGAATTGATGCCTCCAGCGGGCTTAAAACCAATCTGTATGCCTGTCTCGTCGTAGTATTCCTTGATGGCCTGGCACATCACGTAAGCAGCCTCCGGCGTAGCGGCAGGCTCAAGCTTGCCCGTAGAAGTCTTGATATAGTCGGCACCGGCATACATTGCTATTATCGAAGCCTTCTTTATGTTAGAGGCTGTCTTGAGGCATCCTGTCTCGAGGATAACCTTCATAGGAGCTTCGCCGCATGCCTGTTTCAGCTCGTTGATGTCGTCGGCCACGCCCTCATAGTCGCCGCTGAGGAACTTGCCCACGGGCATAACGATGTCAATCTCTGTTGCTCCGTCCTTAACGGCAAGTGCTGTCTCGGCCACTTTGACCTCGATAACGGCCTGTGAAGACGGGAAACTACCTGACACACAGGCTATCTCAACGCCGTCGATTTCGAGCGACTCGCTCACCGTCTTGGCAAAGCATGGATATACGCAGATTGTTGCCACGTGGGGCAGGTCGGGGTAGGTGGCGTCAAACTCGTTCACCTTCTCCGTGAAAGCCAGTATGCTTTCCTCCGAGTCGGTGGTCTTGAGCGATGTCAGTTCGATGCTTCCGAAGAGGAATTTCTTTATCTCCGGCGTGTCGTTCTCGTGCACCTTCTCGGCTATAATCTTCTTTACTGCCTCGCGCACTTCAGCGTCGTCTATCTCAGTGTTATATTTGCTCAGAGCCTCGTCGTATTTGCTCATTTTCGGAAACTCTGTCTCGTGCTTGTGCTCGTGTGAGCATTCGTGCTTCTTGTTGTCGTTTTCTGTTGCCATAATGATATAATTTTTAATTTTTACTTTTTAATTTTTCATTGTTTATATGCCTCGTCTTGTCGCGGCTGGTCTTCTTTTCGAGGTTCTTTCTGAGTGCCTCCGTGAGGTCAACTCCCGTCTGGTTTGCCAGGCACATCAGCACCCACAGCACGTCGGCCATCTCGTCTGCCGGGTCTTGTTCTTCGCCCTGCTTGAAGCTCTGGTCGCCATACTTGCGTGCCATGATGCGCGCCAGCTCGCCCACCTCCTCGGTGAGGCATGCCATGTTGGTCAGTTCGCTGAAGTAGCGCACGCCATACTGCCTTATCCATTGGTCTACGAGCTGCTGTGCCTCGCGTATTGTTATGTCGTTGTCCATATATTTACGTGTTTATTTTGCCTGTAAGGCGTTTTCTCTTCTTTTGCCTATAACTATGCCGCCGGTGCTGTTTTGCGGCCTCAGAGGGCCTTAAATGCGGTCTGTCGTGCTTTCAGCTGCCGTCTTGGCCTGCCTGATGCACTGTGCGTGGCGGCTATTCCTTGTGTCTGGTGTCCATGCAGATGGTTACGGGGCCGTCGTTCACCAGCTCAACCTTCATGTCGGCTCCAAACTCGCCCGTGCCTACCTGGCGGCCTATTTCGCGGCTCAGCTTGTCGCAGAACTCGTTGTATAGCGGAATAGAAACTTCATGCTTGGCGGCATGAATCCATGATGGGCGGTTGCCCTTCTTGTAGGATGCCAGCAGGGTAAACTGGCTGATGACGAGTATCTCGCCGTTGATGGCTGTTATAGGTATGTTCATCACGCCCTGCTCGTCGTCGAAGACGCGCAGCGATGCCACCTTCTTTACCAGCCAGTCGACGTCTTCCGACGTGTCGCCTTCTGCCACTCCGAGCAGTATCATGTAGCCCTTGCCGATGGCCGACTTTACCTGTCCGTCAATCGTTACCGACGCGCGGCTTACGCGCTGTATTACTATCTTCATATCTCTTCTTTCTTTTTTTTGTTCCAGGTTATTCCCAGTTATATTTGTATATTTCGTGTGAACCGAGATTGTCGCCTAATTTGTGAAGGATGCTGTACATGCATTCTTTTGTCGATGAGTCAAGACCGATATATCCGATATAGTTCTTGTTAATGTCGCTTAAAGTTATAAAGCTGATATTCTTTTTTGTAAGACGTGAGTTGACATATTTCAGCTTACTCCAGATATTCCATGTGCCATCGTTTATCTCGTCGATTCGGTTGCTTTCTTGTGTTTGACTTAAGATGAGGTAGATGGCGTGGTAAGGAATTTTTGCATCTTCCTTGTAAGCGTACATCATAAGGCATGTAAACTCTTCTTCATCATCGAACATTATAGTAGCATAGCCTATCATGTCGTATTTGGATTCATGCTTTTGTGATAAGCTTTTCATCTTTTGCAGTACGTCGTTGTTTGATTCGCTTCCGTCGTTGCTTGAGAGGTTCAGTGTCAACACTGTGTGCATTGTTTTTTCGTCGTAGCTGTACTGCGGTAATATGATTAGTTGGCTGTCATAGCTGCCGGTGCTGTCTGTTGATGCATTGAGAAATTTTTTGTACATTATTGATGTCTTTTTGATGTCCAGGACATCGCTTTCGTCATCGTAGGCTGTATTGTGTTCTTTACTGCTTGCACTTTCTTTGGGGCTTTGTATTGTCGTGCTTTTTGATGATGAAATGTTGTTGGCTGTTATGCCGTTTGACGCAGACGGCAAAGGTTGAATTAGTGACAGCAGGACAGCGCAGATTGTTATTATTTTGTTCTTTATCATAAGGCTTTGTTTTGTTGCATTCTAAATCACAAATATACTTTTTTGAGTGCGAATATCATCGTATTATATAGTTAAAGAATGTCAATGTGTATAGGCTTTTATACGCATTATGTTGTTCTTTGTATGATATTTGGTCCTTATTTTTATGTGTTTTCAAAGTGTTCAGCAATTATTTTTGCCTTAGAAGGCCCTATAATCGCTGCTATTTCTTCAATGCTTGCCTCCTTTATGCGCTTCACCGTTTTAAGTTCCTTCAGCAGCAGGTCTTTTGTCTTGGGTCCGATGCCCTTAATGTCGTCCAGTTCCGAGTGCAGTGCATGCTTGCTGCGCTTGTCGCGGTGGAAGGTTATGGCAAAGCGGTGAACCTCGTCCTGCATGTGCGTAAGCAGGTGGAAAAGCTCGCTGTCGGTCTTCATTCCGACCACTACGGGCGGCCATCCGTAGAGCAGTTCGTTGGTGCGGTGGCGGTCGTCTTTGGCCAGTCCGGCTATAGGAATGTCGAGGTGAAGTTCGCCCTCAACAACCTCTCTCACCACGCTCATCTGTCCCTGTCCGCCGTCGGTTATGATGAGGTCGGGCAGGGGCTGTCCTTCGTCGCGCAGACGGGTGTAGCGGCGCCTTACAACCTCCTGCATCGAGGCATAGTCGTCGGGGCCTGTAACCGTCTTTATTATGTATTTCCGGTAGTCTTTCTTGCTCGGTTTCATCTTCTTGAACACCACGCAGGCCGCCACGGCGTCGGTTCCGCTGATGTTAGAGTTGTCGAACATCTCTATCTGATAAGGCATCTTGGGCAGCTTCAGGGCGTTCTGAATTTCCTTCATCAGGCGCACTGATTTCTGCTCCGGATTGAGCTTTTCGGCCTGTTTGAGGCGGTCGAAACGATACTGCTTGCCGTTCATCACCGACAGGTCGAGCAGCGTCTTCTTGTCGCCTCGCTGCGGCACGGTGAACGTAACGCCTTCGAGCGTCATGTCGGGGATAAAAGGCACTATTATTTCGCGCGACGTACTGCCCACTTTCTCGCGTATTTGCAGTATTCCGAGCTGCAGAATCTCGTCTTCGCTCTCGTTCAGCTTCTTCTTCATCTCGAACGTGAAGGCCTGGTTTATGCTGCCGTTCATCACGTGGATATAGTTCACATAGGCCGTTTTTTCGTCGTCTGTTACCGAGAAAACGTCTACATTATTGATCGTGTGGCTCACCACTTCGCTCTTAGAACAGAAGTTTTCGAGCAGCAGATACTTCTGTTTTATGGCTTCTGCCTCCTCAAAACGTAGTTCTTCGGCCAGTTTCTGCATCTGCGCGAAGAGCATTTTAGACAGTTCGCGCGTGTTTCCTTTCAGTATTTCGCGCGCCTGGGCGATGCTCTCCTGATACTCCTCGTAGCTCTGTTTGCCTATGCACGGCGCGCCGCAGTTCTTGATGTGATACTCCAGGCAGGGCTTATATTTGCCCTGTTCGATGCCTTCGCGCGTTATGGGAAAGCGGCAGGTGCGCGGCTTATACAGCTTTTTTATCAGGTCGAGCACGGCATACATCGAAGGCAGATGGCTGTAAGGGCCGTAATAAGAGCCCCATTTCTTGTTTATTGTGCGCGTCTTGAATATGCGCGGCAGATATTCTTTAGTTACGCAGATAGAGGGATAAGTCTTGCCGTCTTTGAGCAGAATGTTGTATTTGGGCTGATATTTCTTTATCAGACTGTTCTCGAGCAGCAGCGCGTCTTCTTCGCTGTTCACCACGGTATATGTTATGTCGTGAATCTTGCTTACAAGCACCTTGGTCTTGTATCTGTCCACTTCCTTATGAAAGTAGGACGACACGCGGTTCTTCAGGTTCTTGGCCTTGCCAACATATATTATGGTGCCGCTCTCGTCATAGTATTGATAGCTGCCCGGCTTGTCGGGCAGGTTGCTCACAATGGCCTTCAGCCGTGCCAGCCTCTTCTCGTTTTCTTCTTTAGTCATGCCGCGTAAGTGCCTTATTTAAAATGGTTTTGAAAAATTTTGTTTCACGTGAAACTTTAAACGGAGGAGTTAAAGGAGTTATGGTAGTTAGAGTAGTTAAAGCCATTTGCCTTGCCGGTTGAATACGCCTTGCCTATGTGTCCTTATTCTGTATGTAGTGAGCTTTGGCTTGATGAATATTATAGCATCATGTCTGTAGCGTTTCGGAATGCTATAATGTGTCGGCATACGTAATGGTAGCTTCTATAAAGTATCAGTCTTATATTTCTGAATACTCTTTTAAAGATATAAATAATGCCCGTTGTTTTGCTCTTGCAACATAAGAAGTTTTGTAATAAAGCGTGGGCTAATGGCTTTAACTCCTTAGCCCGCGCAGTGGGCGATAACTACTCTAACTCCTTTTACTCCTAAATAATTATACCTGCAGCAGGCTTGTTATGTCTGTGCCTTCTTCGAAGTTGCTGCGGCCGTTGAGGTCTTCGTGTATAAGTTCGATGAGGAAGTTTACGTATACTTTCTTCGGGTTAAACTTCTTCACAAGGTCGTACGCAGCCTTCATGGTGCCGCCTGTAGCCAGCAGGTCGTCGTGCAGCAGCACGATGTCGTCCTCGGTGATGGCGTCCTTATGAATCTCGATAGTGTCGGTGCCGTACTCCTTCGAGTAGCTCTCCTGTACGGTTTCGCCGGGCAGCTTGCCGGGCTTACGGCACAAAACAACGCCGGCGTTGAGCTTTATGGCCAGTGCAGAGGCCATGACGAAGCCGCGGCTCTCTATGCCCACAATCTTGGTTACGCCCTTGTCTTTGTACATCTCGTAAAGCTCGTCTTCCATTATCTGGAGACATTTCGGATTCTTAAACAGTGTTGTTACGTCTCTGAAATTTACTCCTTTCTGCGGAAAATCAGGAATACATCTCAGATTCTCCAATAGTGTTTTGTTGTTCATCTTTTCTTTTTAGTTACGTACTTTATACTAATATTATCTCTTGTTCGCTGTTTTCGGCGCGTTGTGCGCTATATATATTATATGTGTGCGGCATGGCGTTGCGGCGGCTTTGTTTTCCGGTTGCGCTGCCGCATGGTTTTTCCGCCTGCGGCGTTTTTCTGCCTTTCCGGCGCATATTCTTGCCGTGGGGCTTTTTCGTCCGTGCTTCCGCCTTTTTCGCCCGCTGTGTTGCGTTTTGTCGCTGCGGGCAGATGCTGTCGCGGCTTATGCTGTTTCTGCTTTTTGCCGTCAGATATTTCTGCCGAAATCGTGGCCGCATTCTTCGGCGGCAGACTGCTGCCGTTGCAAAGGGTTGTTTTTCGGGCTTTCCAAAAGGCCGTCTTTTGGCTCGCAAAAGGTGGTCTTTTGCAGCCCGAAAGGATACCTTTTGCACGCTGAAAGGCCACCTTTTAGAAAGTGGCTTTTCGGCGTCTCGGGCATCGCCTCACGGCAGCTGTCGGGGCAGGGCAGAGCCGTGCCTCGGCAGGGACACCCGGAGGGCATAATAAGAGGAGTCAGACGTTCTGAAATATTGCTCCTTTTTATCGTGAGGAACATCAAATTTCGCCTTAAAGTAAATTTGTGTCCCGATTTTGTATCTTACTATCTTTCAGTCGGTTCCAACGTTTTCGCTTAACAAAAAATGCTCATTTTGTTTCACGTGAAACATACGGCTGTTTTACCTTTTCATCAGCACCAGCATGATGTTGATGTCGCTCGGCGAGACACCCGGAATTCGGCTTGCCTGAGCCAGCGTGTCGGGGTTGATTTTTGCAAGCTTTTGACGGGCCTCGGTCGAGAGCTGTTCCATCTCGAGATAGTTGAAATGGCCCTTTATTTTGATGTTCTCCAGGCGGTGCATTTTGTCGGCCACAATCCGCTCGCGTTCGATGTAACCCTTGTATTTCATTTTTATCTCTGCAGCCTCTGCCGTTTCATCGTTGCGGTTGGGCAGCGAGGCGATGAGCTGCTTCAGTTCGGGCACAAGTTCTGAAAGATTCTGCAGGTTGATCTGCGGACGGGCCACGAGGTCGATCAGCTTGCATCCTTCGCGCAGCGGGGTGGTGCCGAGCGACTCGAGCGCCGCGTTGATGTCCTTCGGCTTGACGTGAGTAGTGGCGCAGAAGTTTATGATGCTTTCCATCGCTTCCTTCTTCTGCATCCACCAGTCGTATCTGTCGCGCTTTGCCAGACCGAGGTTGTAGGCCTTCTCGGTCAGTCGGGCGTCGGCGTCGTCCTGTCGGAGCAGTATTCTGTATTCGGCGCGGCTTGTGAACATTCGGTAAGGTTCGTCGACGCCTTTCGTCACGAGGTCGTCAATGAGCACGCCGATGTATGCCTCGTCGCGGTGAAGAATGAACGGCTCGCCGCCGCCGCATCTTATCGCCGCATTTATTCCGGCAATGGTTCCCTGGCCGCCTGCCTCCTCGTATCCTGTGGTTCCGTTCACCTGTCCGGCAAGGAACAGACCTTTTATTATCTTAGACTCGAGCGAGTGGTCGAGCTGGGTAGGGTCGAAGAAGTCGTACTCGATGGCGTAGCCCGGACGGTAGACCTTGGCGTCGCGCAGCGCCGGAATTTTTCTCAGTGCTGCAATCTGCACCTCCATCGGCATGCTCGACGAGAATCCGTTGAGATACATCTCGTTGGTGGTTTCGCCTTCAGGCTCGAGGAAGAGCGGGTGCTGCTCCTTGTCGGGGAAGGTTACCAGCTTTGTTTCTATCGAGGGGCAGTAGCGCGGCCCTATGCTCTGTATCTGTCCGTTGTAGAGCGGCGAGTCGGCCAGTCCGCTTCTCAGCGTGTCGTGCACCTCCTTGTTTGTATAGCATGTCCAGCACGGCAGCTGCCTGAGCTGTCGGTGGGGAGCCATGAAGCTGAACTGGTGGAAGTCGTTTTCGCCCTCCTGTATCTCCATGTCCTCAAAGTGCACCGACCTCATGTCTATGCGCACCGGCGTGCCGGTCTTCATCCTTGCGCTTCTTATTCCGTGGCGTGTTATGCTTTCGGTCAGGTCTTTCACGGCCGGTTCGGCTATGCGTCCGCCTGGCAGCTGCTTGCGTCCTATGTGCAGCAGTCCGTTCAGGAAGGTTCCCGCCGTTATCACCACGCTCTTGGCTCTCAGCTCAACGCCCCACACGGTCTTCACTCCCGCGGCCTCGCCGTTCTCTACTATGAGCTCGCAGGCCTCGTCCTGCCAGATGTCGAGGTTGGGCGTCGTGTCGAGCACCTCGCGCCATTTCCATATAAACTTGCCTCTGTCGCATTGTGCCCTCGGGCTCCACACGGCAGGGCCTTTTGAGCGGTTGAGCATCCTGAACTGTATGGCTGTGGCGTCGGTCACTATTGCCGTCTGTCCGCCCAGCGCGTCGATTTCCCTGACAATCTGTCCCTTTGCTATTCCGCCGATGGCCGGATTGCAGCTCATCTGCGCAATTTTGTTCATGTCCATCGTCACAAGGCAGGTGCTTGCGCCCATGTTGGCCGAGGCCGTGGCAGCCTCGCAGCCGGCGTGTCCGCCGCCTATCACGATGACGTCATATTTAAGAAGCATATTATCCTTATAATTTTTAGAGCAATATCAATTTGGCGCAAAAGTAAGAAATTAAATTGAATTTTTGATGAAATAGTTTGATTTATCGCTAAAATAGAGTATATTTGCATCCTCATAATAAACGCTAAAATACCTAAAAGAAGGTATTGCGGCGGGGCTGACCTTGGGTTATGCAGTACACTTAAATGTAGAGAAACATTATTAATTAATACAGTTAAATACTTAAATTTCAATCATTTATGTGGTTATGTAATTCATCTATTGGAAGGAAAGTCGTGATGTCCGTAACAGGTATTGCGCTTATCCTGTTCTTGACGTTCCACATGTCAATGAACGTAGTAGCTCTTTTCTCAGGAGATGCTTACAACATGGTTTGTGAGTTCCTCGGAGCCAACTGGTATGCACTTGTTGCAACTCTGGCTCTTGCGGCTCTTGCGGTGATTCACATCGTATATGCGTTCCTGCTGACAATGCAGAACCGCCGTGCACGCGGAAACGAGCGCTACGCTGTGACAACACGTCCCTCTAAGGTGGAGTGGGCTTCTCAGAACATGCTGGTGCTCGGCATCATCGTTCTGCTCGGTCTTCTGCTTCACTTGTTCAACTTCTGGTACAACATGATGTTTGCCGAACTGACAGGCATCAGCGTTCCTCATCATCCGGCTGACGGATTTGCCTACATCGTAGACACATTCTCTTGCCCGGTTTACGTTGTGCTTTACATCATCTGGCTTGCTGCTATCTGGTTCCACCTCTCACACGGATTCTGGAGCGCAATGCAGACTTTCGGATGGAGCGGCAAGGTTTGGTTCCAGCGCTGGAAGGTCATCGGCCTGGTTTACACAACTCTCCTCATGCTGGGCTTCCTCGTTGTAGTGCTTGCTTTCGCTTTCGGATGCGCACCGAGCCTGTTGTAATTGTAGTTCAAAATGCGTAACTCAAAATTCATAATTATTTAGAAAGAATATTATGGCAAAACAAATAGATTCCAGAATACCTGAAGGTCCGATAGCTGAAAAATGGACCAACTATAAGGCACATCAGCGCCTGGTTAACCCTAAGAACAAGCTGAAGCTCGACGTTATCGTCGTAGGTACGGGTCTGGCAGGTGCCAGTGCAGCAGCCAGCCTGGGCGAGATGGGCTTCAACGTGTTGAACTTCTGCATACAGGACTCTCCGCGCCGCGCTCACTCTATCGCTGCTCAGGGCGGTATCAACGCTGCCAAGAACTATCAGAACGACGGCGACTCTGTTTACCGTCTGTTCTACGACACAGTGAAGGGTGGTGACTACCGTGCACGCGAGGCTAACGTTTACCGTCTGGCTGAGGTGTCTAACAACATCATCGACCAGTGTGTTGCACAGGGTGTTCCTTTCGCACGCGAATACGGCGGCATGCTTGCCAACCGTTCGTTCGGCGGTGCTCAGGTGTCACGTACATTCTACGCTAAGGGTCAGACAGGCCAGCAGCTGCTGCTCGGTGCCTACTCTGCACTCAGCTGCCAGATACACGCAGGCCGCGTTAAGCTCTACACACGCTACGAAATGGAAGACGTTGTGCTCGTTGACGGCCGCGCACGTGGTATCATTGCCAAGAATCTCGTAACCGGAAAGCTGGAGCGCTTCTCTGCCAACGCAGTGGTTATAGCTACCGGCGGATACGGTAACACATACTTCCTTTCAACCAACGCCATGGGCTGTAACTGTACAGCTGCCATGTCTTGCTACCGCAAGGGCGCTTACTTCGCCAATCCTTCTTACGTTCAGATCCACCCGACATGTATCCCTGTACACGGAGACAACCAGTCGAAGCTTACGCTTATGTCTGAGTCTCTGCGTAACGACGGACGTATCTGGGTGCCCAAGAAGCTTGAGGACGCCAAGGCTCTGCAGGCTGGAACAAAGAAGGGAAGCGACATTCCTGAGGAAGACCGCGACTACTATCTGGAGCGCCGCTATCCGGCATTCGGTAACCTCGTTCCCCGCGACGTTGCTTCGCGTGCTGCCAAGGAGCGCTGCGACAAGGGCTTCGGCGTTAACAACACAGGTCTGGCCGTGTTCCTCGACTTCTCTGAGAGCATCGAGCGCCTCGGTATCGACGTTGTACGCCAGCGCTACGGCAACCTCTTCGACATGTATGAGGAAATCACAGACGTCAATCCGGGCGAGCTTGCAAACGAGATTAACGGCGTGAAGTATTACAACCCGATGATGATCTATCCTGCCATCCACTATACAATGGGCGGTATCTGGGTTGACTATGAGCTCATGACAAGCATCACAGGTCTGTTCGCCATCGGCGAGTGCAACTTCTCTGACCATGGTGCCAACCGTCTGGGTGCGTCAGCTCTTATGCAGGGTCTGGCCGACGGCTACTTCGTTCTGCCTTACACCATACAGAACTATCTGGCCGACCAGTCTATCTGGCCTCGCATCTCTACCGACCTGCCCGAGTTTGAGGAGGCTGAAAAGGCCGTTCAGGCTGAAATCGACCGCCTGATGAACATCAAGGGCAAGCGCTCTGTCGACTCTATCCACAAGGAGCTTGGCCACGTAATGTGGGAGTATGTGGGCATGGGCCGTACAGCCGAGGGCCTGAAGACAGGTCTCGAGAAGATCAAGAAAATACGCAAGGAGTTTGAGACCAACCTGTTTATCCCGGGCTCAAAAGAGGGTCTTAACACCGAGCTTGACAAGGCTATACACCTGCGCGACTTCATCACAATGGGCGAGCTCGTGGCTTACGACGCTCTCTCTCGTAACGAGTCATGCGGCGGTCACTTCCGTGAGGAGTACCAGACTGAGGAAGGCGAGGCTAAGCGCGACGACGAAAACTTCTTCTATGTAGGCTGCTGGGAGTACCAGGGCAGCGACGAGAAGGCGCCCGAGCTTATCAAGGAGCCTCTGCACTATGAAGCAATAAAAGTACAAACCAGAAATTATAAGAACTAAAAATATGGCAAACATTTCATTCACACTGAAATTCTGGCGTCAGAACGGACCGAAAGCCGAGGGCCATTTTGACACACGCGAGATGAAGGACATCCCCGATGATACATCTTTCCTCGAGATGCTCGACATTCTGAACGAGCAGCTCATTGAGGAAGGCAAGGAGCCGTTCGTGTTCGACCACGACTGCCGCGAGGGCATCTGCGGCATGTGCTCGCTCTACATCAACGGACATCCTCACGGCCCTAACACCGGAGCTACAACATGCCAGCTGTATATGCGTAAGTTCAAGGACGGCGACGTTATCACCGTTGAGCCGTGGCGTTCGGCTGCATTCCCTGTTATCAAGGACTGCATGGTTGACCGCGGAGCATTCGACAAGATCATACAGGCAGGCGGATATATCACCGTACGCACCGGACAGCCCCAGGACGCTAACGCCATTCTTATACCTAAAGAGGCTGCCGACGAGGCTATGGACTGCGCTACTTGTATCGGCTGCGGCGCTTGTGTTGCTGCCTGCAAGAACGGTTCTGCCATGCTTTTCGTAAGCTCTAAGGTTAGCCAGCTGGCTCTTCTGCCCCAGGGTCGTCCCGAGGCTGCTAAGCGTGCCAAGGCAATGATAATGAAGATGGAAGAGCTCGGATTCGGTAACTGCACCAACACCCGCGCCTGCGAGGCTGAGTGCCCGAAGAACGAGACCATCGCCAACATAGCCCGTCTGAACCGCGAGTTCATCAAGGCTAAGTTGAACGACTAATGGAAAGAACGCTATAAATTTATTTTTTCATAGTCTCCATGGGCGGGGCGCCGTTGTGCGCCCTGCCTTTTTTTGTGCCCCTGCCTTTCGTTTGTGCCATTAGCGGCTTTTGTCTGTTTCATTCCAGTTGGTTCTCCATGCTTGCGCTTAACGCCATCCAGCCTGCCGTGCCGGCATTTTGAGTGAAAGTCATGCTGTTGTCTCCGTTATAATATTTGCATGTTGTGTAATATATTGATAATCAGGCGGTTATCTGTTCTATGGGCGTTCGGCTGCAAAATGCCGTGTTTCAGCCTGCAAAAGTTGCCCTTTTGGCGTGTAAAAGGTATTCTTTTATGATGCAAAAGGCATCCTCTTAGAAATTGGGAGCTTGCGCGGCTTTTGCCTGCATGATGACGGACCTGTGCCGTAATTTAGGGCTACGGCATAACGATAGTGCATGTTTTGGTGCTGCGAAGGGTGGGGTAGGCTATCGTATTCTGACAAAATGCTAGTGTTTTTGGTTCAAAAGGTTAAATAATTTAATTATTTCTGACAAATTGTCAATTATTAATGTCAATTTGTCTAAATCTGTAAGTGGCACGCATATTGCACTTATGTAAGCGAAAGCCTTTGGCTCAGGAGCCTCAGGCAGCCGCAAGGCCGCGGCCGGGAAACCGGCGGGCAGGGCGGCAGAAAAATGAAAGGATAAAAAAATTATAAGGAGGATTTATTATGTTACCAGTAATTAGCAGAAACAATTGGATGCCCGAAGTTTTCAACGACTTCTTTGACACAGACTTCATGACAAGAACTAAGGCTACGGCACCGGCCATCAACGTCAAGGAAACCGAGAAAGACTACACCGTAGAAGTGGCTGCCCCGGGAATGACCAAGGACGACTTCAACGTGAACATCGACAAGGACGGCAACCTGCATATACACATGGAGGCCCACACCGAGAAGAAAGAGGAGGACAAGAAGAGCCACTATCTGCGCCGCGAGTTTGCCTACAGCAAGTTTGAACAGACGCTGCTGCTGCCCGACGACGTTGAGAAGGAGGCTATCGCAGCCAGAGTAAACGACGGCGTGCTCACCGTAACGCTGCCTAAGATGGCTAAGCCCGAGTGTCCTGCGGCACGTCAGATTGAGGTGAAATAACGTCCCGTTTAGCGCCGCTTGCGGCAACTTTAAGATGAATATATCATAGCCCAAGGGCGCGGTTCGTAAGAGCCGCGCCTTTTTTTTGTGCCTTATCCGGCATGTCTTTTGATAAGGCGTGCTTCCGTATGTAAATGCCAAACCTGAAAACAGCATTCTTATTTGTCTTTTTGCTCACCTTTCGCAATATTCTGATAAGATATGCTGCGGTTCGGCAATAAAAATAAAAAAAAGTATTTTTTCATTTTGTATTGCTCTCACCTTTCACTATCTTTGCTGATATTTTGGCTTTCTCTACAGGCCTTGAATATAAACGTAGAAATCATTACGGATAATGAAAATCATCATAAGCATTATAAATTCATCCTATAATCCGGCATCACAGATATCTCGGTGCCTTGGTTCGCAGCTCTCTACGGCAGAACCTGCACACGATAAGGCCGGTGCCCTTCGTACAGTTTTAAATTCTTGCTTCATGGCGTTGCGCACTATTCTGCTTGTGCTGCTGATGCTCCTGCCCTCATGCGCCGGTGCCCGCGTGCTGGCCAAAGACTATATGACCTTGGTCAAAAAGACGTCAAAGTCGTCGATAAAGAGTGTTATGAGGCAGGCCGACCGCTATCTTGAGGCAGGTCATCAGGACACGGCGCTGGTGTATTACATGGTTGTATGTAACCGTATGGACGACAAGCTGTCCGACGAAGACAAACATCATTGCGCCATGGCGTTCCTGAAGAAAGGCAACATTTATTACATGAAAGGAGGATTTGCAGATGCCCTAAAGGCCTATTTCAGCGGCTTGCGGATAATAAAGACTTGTGAAGACCAGAAAGGAATAGGACGGTTTTATAATAATATAGCAAACGTTTACTGTGCGTTCAATGAGTTGGAGAAGGCTTATACGTATTATGAGACGGGATACAAGTGCTGTAGTAAATACCGTGACCATCAAAATGAGTATAAAATATTAACGAACCTTACCATATTGAATGTACAGTTAGGAAAGACACGCGAAGCCCGTAAATGTTTTAATTTGTCTGAAAAGTTGAAGGACAAGAACAGCAAGGCTGACAATTTTATGGGGCGCTTTAATTATGGCTTGATACTTATAGCAGAGAAGAATTTCGCCCAGGCCGTCAGTAATTTCAAGAGTTTGTTGTCATATAGCTTTGATGTCGGCATGGAGCCGAGATTTATTTGTTCAGCTTATAAAAAGCTATATAAAAGCTATATGGAGCTTGGCGAGCGCGACTCTACGCTTAAATATCTCAAGCTGTGTGAAAACACTGCTGTGAAGCACGGCATTCATTATTTCTATCTTGATGTTCTTTTGGACCATGCCGACTATTTTGATGCCCAAGGCGACTACAAGTCGGCAAGCAGATACCGTGCCCGTTATCAGAAAGACAGAGACTCGGTTTACAATATACATGATTTCGATAGAGTCAAAAACGAGCAGACGCTTTATGAGATGGACAAGTACGACAAGTACATAGCCTCGCTCAACGAGCGCGAGAAGGAGCGTGTGCTCACAATCTCGGCGCAAAGATACACCATAGCCGCCGTGTCTGTGGTAACGCTTGTCGTAGGGCTGCTCTTGCTTGTTGTATATAGACAGAAAAAGCGTATAGACAAGAGCTACAACAATCTGTTTGTCGTCAACCGCAACTTTGTCAATAATCAGGAGATAATGAGGCAGCGCCTGAACGATGCGGTAAGCCGTCTTAAAGAGTCGGAGGCCGAGGCCGAACAGCTTCGGGGTAGGCTGGCAGCCTATGATGCCGATGATGTCGTCAAGGATGCCGGTGTCTCAGAGCAGTCTGACGATATGGCACATAAAGCCAAGTCGGGTGGCATCAATGATGACATGCGCAGAAAGCTGCTCGATTCAGTGATTGATATAATGGAGAACACAACGGAATTTTGCCGTCCCGATTTTTCTCTTGCTCGCCTTGCCGTTTTAGTGGGCTCTAACAACAAGTATGTTTCGCTTGTAATACACGACACGTTCCATAAAAGTTTCAAGAATTATGTTAACGATTACCGCATCCATCTTGCTTGTCTGCGTATGTCCGACACAGCAGGCTATGGTTCATATACGTTGAACGCCATAGCGGAGAGCGTAGGGTTTAAGTCGTACACAACATTTGTTGAACTTTTTCGCAAGATTGTTGGAATAACACCTTCCATGTATAGAGACAAACTGAAAGAGTCTGTTTGATACTTGCGTGTAAGGTTTTTATGCCATTTAAGATTATTTCCTGAAAATTGAAGTCTGATTGTAAATATAATCAGACTTCTTATTATTTATTATCACCGATTTTCAGAAAGTTGGATATCTTCGGTTTGCATTTGTTTAAAGCAATGCATACATTTGCAAGTGAGAAAAGTCTGCCGGACATAATGCTTTCTTGAAGATATTTGTTCTGTTTTCTGGCAGACGTAAACCGGACGATGAATATTTGTGTGAAATAATTGTTTTAAAAACTTTAAACCTTTTTGCTTATGAAAAAGATCTTCATTTTTCTAATGGCTGCTTTTACGGCGTTCACTGGAAACACCTATGCAGAGAAAGGATTCAAAACTATTGGCGAAAACATCAACGGCAGTGGCATCTCCCCCAACGGACAGTACTTTGTTGGTACATCTGTAGCCATTGAACATTCCATAAACGGAATGGACATGAAAAGCTTCATTTACAACACAAAAGACGGAACGCTTTCATGGATCACAGAGGCTGACCCGAGCGACTTCACAAAGTGTGGCAGATTTAAGGCCGTAAGCAACAACGGTATTATCTGCGGAGACGCCATCAACACTGACGTTAAGCTGGCTTCTGAAGAGAACCCGATTTCTGCCGCTATATGGGAAAACGGGAAACGTACTTTATTAGAATATGGCGACTTTGACATTTCCACCATTTCAAGTTCTGCAGATGGCGCCTTCAGTCAAGATATTTCTGAAGACGGTAACATCGTGATAGGAAACTTCAATATCGGTTCAGGCGCTTTTATTACTCCGTGTAAGTGGGTCAAGAACAGCGAAGGTAAATACGTGATAGAATTCCTTACCGTACCGGAAAATATGAAAAACGGATACGCGATGAAAATATCATCAGACGGAAAAATATTCGGCATCATAACATCCGATGAAGATGACGACAAAGGCACTTACCTGTGCATCTGGGATGACGACAAGATAACCGTACTGACGCACGAAGACCTGGGCATAGAATTCCGTTATATATGCGTAATGAATCTTATTGATGTAAGCCCGAATGGAAAATTCGTTATTTTCAGCGAAAGCAACACGTTCAAGACTTATATATACGACACAGAAACAAAAGAATGCAGACTTTTGCCTTCTTTTGGTGAATATGACAACTGGAACAACTTCAGCTATGCAAGCATTGACAACAATGGAAACGTTGCCGGAGCATACGACTATGGAAATGTTGTTTTAGGACCGACACCATATACACATCCTTTCTGGTATTCATACGAGCGTAATGCAATCTACGATTTCTGCTATTATATGACAATAGCAGCCGAAGGCGTAAATCCTGACATTGATTTCACTTTCGATGAGGAAACACTGACAATGCCAAATTTCATGTCAGCTGACGGCCAGACTATTGCAGGAAATGCAGGAATAAACAGCATGTTCTATAAACAGACTCCTAAATTCTGGGTGTTGAACGTAGATGACATCAGCAACACTGAAATACCATTGACCCCAACCGGACTCAATGCAAAGTCTGACGCACTGAAAGAGGCAAAACTGTCGTGGACAAAAGACGAAACTGAATATAAGACTCTTACACTGAAATCATATAACATATACCGCGACGGTGAACTTATAGGCAATATAGAAGCAACAGAGCAGGAAATGTCTTTCAGAGACAAAGACATATACGGACACCCCGAATATACTGTAGAGGCTGTTATGGCAAAGGCTGACGGAGGCACAATGCTTTCACAAAAATCAGTTCCTTTTAAAGCATCTGTTCCCGACACTTACGCCCTGCCATTCTTTGACGACTTCGACTCAGGCTCACTCGATACAAACTATTGGACTACTGAGGCTGACTATGGCGAAGGCGAAGACACTAAATGGATTTTGGACGGCTACGGACTGCTTCAGACAACATGCGCCGCTATATACGTAAGCAGCGCCAAGCCCCACTCATCAAGTCTTGTATCAAGACCTATGGACGCCACCAACGAAGAATCTGTGAATGTTTCATTTGCCAATATCTACGGATTCATCAACATTTTAGACCAAGCTCTTGACAACGACTCGATAAGCCTCGAAGTGACAACAGACAACGGCGACACATGGAAATCTGTAGGCGACTGGTCGATTGCAGAATTAAACCCGCAGCACAAATGGAACATGATAAACGTGGACATATCAAAAGAGGTTGCAGGCAAGATATTCTCTATCCGTTTCCACAGCCACGGCCAAGGCAAGTCATTATATTACGTGGATATTGAGAACGTGAAAATAACAACGGGCAACGAAGTAAAGAAAGACGCTCCAGAAGGACTTACAGGCTGCAAGAACAGCAGCGACACACCGCTTTCACTTATATGGAAGAATAATTTCGGTGCTTATCAGCTGAACCATATCAACAGCGTGGTTGAAAGCATGTTTACGCTCGGCAACGAAGGAAAAGAAGTAATCGGAGCCAACGCCTTCGATAAAGACGACCTGGCACCGTACAAAGGAAAGTATCTGACAGGAGTAACAACCATCATCAATTTCTACGACTGGTATGAAGTAAACAAAGGCATACACGCCGCAATCGTTGTATTTGAAGACGGCAAGCTTGTAAGAGAGCAAGAAATAGAAGATCTGCCATACAATGAATACTTTACAACAGTGCTTGACGAGCCTCTGCTCATTGACGGAAGCAAAGAGCTTAAAATAGGCATCAAGGTACACGACTATGATGCAGAACAGATACCTCTGCTCTACGCCGTTTCAGACAAGTTTATTGCAGGAAAGAGCGACCTGTTCTCTGAGGACAACGGAGCAACTTGGCAAAAAGTGTCAGAATTTTACGGTGAAAACAACGAAAAATCACCTTGCTGCTGGAACATTACCGGCTGCGTGACAGACGAGCCGGAACTGAAGCCATCAGAAACAGAGAACATATACTACAGCGTCTTCCGCAACGGAGAGTTGTTGTCTACAGCTGTTCTCGACAAACTTCAGACCCACTACTTCGACAATGACGCAAAGGATGGCGACAGCTATTACGTAATGGCATATTATACTGACGGTTCTGTGTCTGACGCATCAGAAGCCTTCATCTTCGACAGCAGCACTGACATCAGCCAATATACCATCGACGACCTTAGCATATCGTTCAATTCTGAAACGAAGAACATCAATATTAACGGTGAGTTTGACAAAGCAGAAATCTTTAACACAAACGGTATCTGCGTATCACGGTCTGCAGCAAACGCCATATCACTTAACGGCGTAACACCGGGTATTTATGTTCTAAAAATAAGCAAGGGTGGAAAAGCTGTTGTGAAAAAGATAATTATCAAATAACACGTTTCCTTGATTAATAGCCTTTAAAAACGTTATAACTTATGATGAACAGATGAAATTGACGATGTCAGCAACCAACAGACTACATATACATAAAACCTGGACAAGTTAATTTCAGATGTTAACAGACAAAAGCCTTCCCAAGCAACGGTCTTGAGAAGGCTTTTGTATTCAAAAAGACGGGATTTGTCCCGAATAGCCTCAGAAACCGAAAAGCCAGACATCCCAGAGTATTTTACCGAAGAGGAACTGGCCGCCTACAATCACTCCCTTGAACTGTATAAAGACTCTTTGGCTAAAGCAAGCTGGCCTATATCTGTTGATGAAGGAGGCTATCGCAGCCAGAGTAAACGACGGCGTGCTCACCGTAACGCTGCCTAAGATGTCTAAGCCCGAATGTCCTGCGGCACGTCAGATAGAGGTGAAATAACATCCCGTTTAGCGCCGCTTGCAGCAATTTTAAGATGAATATACCATAGCCCAAGGGCGCGGCTCTTACGAACCGCGCCCTTTTTTTTGTACCATATTTAGCTTGTGTGTCTTAGTTATGGCATGCAATATGTATTGCTCTCGCCTTTCACTATCTTTTGATAAGATAGTCATCGGTTCGGCAATAAAAATAAAAAAATACGTTTTTCATTTTGTATTGCTCTCACCTTTCACTATCTTTGCTGATATTTTGGCTTTCTTTCCAGGCCTTGAATATAAACGTAGAAATCTTACGGCTAATGAAAAACATCATAAGCATTATAAATTCATCCTATAATCCGGCATCACAGATATCTCGGTGCCTTGGTTCGCAGCTCTCTACGGCAGAACATGCACACGATAAGGCCGGTGCCCTTCGTACAGTTTTAAAGTCTTGCTTCATGGCGTTGCGCACGCTTCTGCTTGTGCTGCTGATGCTCCTGCCCTCATGCGCCGGTGCCCGCGTGCTGGCCAAAGACTATATGACCTTGGTCAAAAAGACATCAGACGCCTCGATAGACTATATAATGAAGAAGGCAGAGCATTATCTCAATGCCGGACATTCCGACACCGCCCTGGTGTATTACATGGTGGCGTGCAACCGAATGAACGACAAACTCTCCGACAAAGACAAACAGCAATGCGCAATGGCATATCTGAAGAAAGGCAATATTCTCTATATGAAAGGCAACTACGCAGGTGCTCTCTCAGCTTATTTCAGCGGACTGCGCATCTACAGCGCATGCAAGGACAGGCGGGAGATAGGGCACTTCTATAACAACATAGCAAGTGTCTATTGTGTGTTCGAGGACTATGCCAAAGGCTTGTCGTATTACAAGAAAGGCTATGAATCTTGTCATAAATATGGCGACAGGGCCAATGAGTACAAGATTCTTGCCAATATGACCGCAGTGAGCACTCAGATAGGCAAAACGAAAGAGGCGCGAAAGTATCACCGCATGTCCGAGAAGGTGAAGAATCCTGCCGACAAGGAAAACTGCTACATGAGCATTTTTAATTTCGGACTGATTCTCAGAACTGAAAAAAAATACCGTGAAGCCATTAATACATGCAACGACTTGTTGAATTATGCTGTTAAGAATAAAATGAGTCCGAGATATATTTGTTATGCTTATATAGAGCTTTATCAAAACTATATTAGCCTGGGCGACCGTGACTCTACGTTGAAATACCTGCGTCTGTGCGAGAGTACGGCCGTAAAGCACGGAATACTGCATTCGTGTCTTGATGTCCTTGTAAAATATGCAGACTTTTATGATTCAGTAGGCAATTACAAGGCTGCAAGCCGATACAGAGCGCGTTATCAGCATGAGAAGGACTCGATATTCGATACAAACAAGTTTGATGCCGTCAAGAATGAGCAGACGCTTTATGAGATGGACAAGTATGACAAATACATAGCCTCGCTCAACAAGCGCGAGAAGGAGCGTGTGCTCACGATCTCGGCGCAAAGATACACCATAGCCGCCGTGTCTGTGGTAACGCTTGTCGTAGGACTACTCTTGCTTGTTGTATATAGACAGAAAAAGCGTATAGACAAGAGCTACAACAATCTGTTTGTCGTCAACCGCAACTTTGTCAATAATCAGGAGATAATGAGGCAGCGCCTGAACGATGCGGTAAGCCGTCTTAAAGAGTCGGAGACCGAGGCCGAACAGCTTCGGGGTAGGCTGGCAGCCTATGATGCCGATGATGTCGTCAAGGATGCCGGTGTCTCAGAGCAGTCTGACAATATGGTACATAAAGCCAAGTCGGGTGGCATCAATGATGACATGCGTAGAAAGCTGCTCGATTCGGTAGTCGACATAATGGAGAACACCACAGAATTCTGCAGCGCCGACTTTTCGCTTGCACGTATGGCTGCCCTTGTCGGCTCAAACAGTAAGTATGTCTCGCTCGTAATCAACGAGACATTCCACAAGAGTTTTAAGAACTACGTTAATGAATACCGCATTCATCTTGCTTGTCTGCGTATGTCTGATACGGAAGGCTATGGTTCTTATACGCTGAACGCCATAGCCGAGAGCGTCGGTTTCAAGTCGTATACCACATTTGTCGAACTGTTCCGCAAAATTGTAGGCATCACTCCGTCAATGTATAAGGACAAACTTAAGGCTTGTATTTGACATCTGTTGCTTAAAATTATTACAGAATGGGAGTAAAATCCCGGAATATAAGAGGCTTTATTTATCTTAAGGCCTCTTTTTTGTATGAATTATCACCAATTTCAAGAAATTGGATATCTTCGGTTTGCAGTTGTTTAAAGCAATGCATACATTTGCAAGCGAGAAAAGTCTGCCGGACATAATGCCGTCTTGAGGGTGTCAGCATAAAATCTGTGCCATGTTATGGTTGGCTTAAATCTGATAACGGAAAATATTTATATGCGAAATATTGTTTTAAAAACTTTAAACCTTTTAGCTTATGAAAAAAATTTTATTATCAGCTTTTGCAGTCTGCTGTATGTGTGCAGCTCCGGCACAAGAAAAGCCTGTTCCGTTTCAAACTCATCAGGCTGTGATAACTAATGTGTCGTCAAATGGAAACTGGGCAATAGGTTCCTTAGAAGGTATTTCATATTTTATAAATACTCGTACCTGTAAGCTTACTGAGTACAATCAGTTACCCGAAATCTCGTATTATCTTGATTATGTTTCTGATTGCGGTATTGCTGCCGGATCGCGTTCGACATCTGAGGGAGAAATGCCATGCTATATGACAGAAGATAAGGGATTTGTGTCTCTGCCTATGCCAAAGGATATAACATCTGGAACTTGTTTGCGGGTTTCTTCAGATGGTTCCATAGCTGTAGGAACTATTTCTGTGCATATTGAAGGCACTGAGGAGAGTTATTATAAGCCGGTGTTATGGTATCGCAACGAATCGGGTGAATATGATATGTTTGAAGATTTGCCTTATGAGAAGTTAGGTTTTGACAAACGTATTAATCAAGGAGTGTGGATTCTTGGCATTACAAGTGACGGACTTAAGATTTATGGCAGATTGATAGATGCCTTCGGTATGATTTATTGGCCGGTGATGTGGGAGAGGAGTTCTGCACAGAGTAAAGACTGGACTTATAAGATTCTGTGTGAGGACTACTTTTTTAATAAGGACGAGATATGTCCTGAATGGCCACAATATCTGCCTGTTGAACCAGATGCCACGAAATATTATTCAGATGAGGAGCTTGAGGCATTCAACAAGGCCCTTGAACTTTATAACGACTCTGTAGAACATGCTGACTTCACAATTCCTGCGGAAGAAAGATGGCCTTATCCAACATATAATCCAAATGAGCATGAGGCAGACTTCTTTGATACGAGTACAACTGAAGGCATTGAACGATATAACAGATATGCCAATGATTATAATAAGTTCAGTGGTGAAGCAGCTGAATATAATGACTCTTTAAATTTATACTTTGAACGTTATGACAAGTATGTGATAAATGAAAAGAGATTCCAGATTCTTTCTATGAGTGTGAGTGATAATGGAAAGTACATGGTTACCAATACGGTTAACAATGATGTTGTGATGATTAATCCTGAAACAGAAGAAGTCAACGTTTTAAATGATACCGAAAGTCTGTTCCCAACGGCTGTACTTAATGACGGAACTGTATTCTTGGGACAAGTCCTTCCAATGCCTCCACTTGACAGAGAACCGTATGTATATGCTGACGGTAAGGTGACTTATTTTGCCGATTGGGTGAGGTCGCGAAGTGAAAAAGCTTATAATGATCTTATGGAACAGTTCCCGGACGGACATTTTGGAATAGTAAATTCAAGCAACCCTGAAGGATTGTCATTTGGAGGTTTCAATCAAGGATTAGACTATAGATATGTCGGATGGGTTATGAATCTTGATGCATATGATGACTATACCTCAGGCATATCAGATAACAAAATATCTGACAATGATATAAGTATATCTGTAAGTCAGGCATCGGACTACATCGATATCTTGGGTGCAGACAACGCCGACGTTCGCATATTTGCCGTAAACGGCAGCTGTGTATTCCATAATTCGGGTGTCAGTGGACGCATTTCTGTGTCTTCACTTGTAAAAGGAGTATACATTGTTGAGGTGAAAGCAGAAGGCAAGATTCTGCGTAAGAAAATCATACTGCAGTAGTCTTTTGATTCTGTTGTCGGTTTCTATATTCAGCTGACAGCCTTTAAAACAGTCGAAGGATTTTACTTGAGGTTGATAAAGGTAAAGTAATAATCAATAATCTAATAATGGGTTAGTATATATGTCTTTCCGTGGCTTTATGGCAGCCTGAATGTGTTAATCGATGCATAGGTCATTGAAGAAAATCGGACATAATTCTTTTGATGAGCATTAAAAGGCGGGGTGTATGTCACTCCGCCTTATTTTCTGCGCTGACAAGATTTGTTTTCATGCCTGTCCGTTTACTGCCGGTGTGTATGCAGGCTGTTTTCTGATAAATATTTTGTCTTCGCCGTGCAAGGAAGGGCAAAAGGGTGGGCTTTTATGAAAAAAGCACTATCTTTGCACCCGTTATGCACTTCACACTGAAAAGATACACAACACACTACCGCGCGCTCGTTTCGCTCGGCGTGCCCATTGTGGTGGGACAGATCGGAAACGTGGTACTCGGCTTTGCCGACACGCTCATGATAGGCCACCACAGCATGATGGAGCTGGCAGCCGCCAGCTTTGTCACCACCATGTTCACTCTGATCGTTATCTTCGCCATGGGCTTCTCCTACGGTCTTACGCCCATCGTGGGCGCCATGTTCGGCCGCGGCGAGAAGGAAGAGATTGGCGGCATACTGCGCAACAGCCTTGCCGCCAACGGACTGATGGCCGTCATCTTGCTTGCCGTCTCCGTGGTGTTCTATCTCAACCTGCACCGCATGGGGCAGCCCGTAGAGCTGTTGCCCTACATGCGCTCATATCTTCTGGTGAACATCGTGTCGCTGCCCTTCCTGTGCATGTTCAATGCCTTCAAGCAGTTTTACGACGGAATAACCGACACGCGCGTGCCGATGTTCGTCATCCTGGGCGGCAACGTGCTCAACATCTTCGGCAACTATGTGCTCATCTACGGAGCCTTCGGCATGCCCGAGCTGGGTCTTCTCGGCGCCGGCATCAGCACCATGGTGTCGCGCATCGTGATGTTCGTTGCCTTCGTTGCCGTGTTTGTGTTTCACCGCAGCTATGCACCTTACCGCCGCGGATATGCCGCCGGACGGCTCAACCGTGCCGACTTCCGCCGCATCAACACCCTTGGCTGGCCCGTTGCCATGCAGCTCGGCATGGAGTGTGCGGCCTTTTCGCTCTCTGCCATCTTCGTGGGCTGGATTGGCATAACGGCCCTTGCCGCCCATCAGGTTACGCTCACGGCCTCGCAGCTGCTCTATATGGTCAACAGCGGCATGGCTGCCGCAATAGCCGTCAGGGTGAGCTATTTCCACGGACAGGGCGACACCGCCGCCGTGCGCGACGCTGCCTATGCCGGCTTTCATGTCATTATGCTCATAGCCTTCGTGCTCTCGGTGCCCGTGTTCCTGCTGCGCAACACGTTCAGCTACTGGTTTACAGACAGCGCCGAGGTGTGTGTCCTTGTGTCGCAGACCGTCATACCGCTCATCGTTTATCAGTTTGGCGACGGCCTTCAGTACACCTTTGCCAACGCCCTGCGCGGCATTTCGTGCGTGCGTCCGCTCATCTGGATAGCCTTTTTCTCCTATTTCGTGGTGTCGTTGCCGCTCGGCTGGTTCCTCGGCATACACAGCGGCTGGGGCCTTGTAGGCGTTTGGAGCGCGTTTCCCGTGTGTTTGCTGTGCGCAGGCATACTTTATTGGCTCTGCTTCGTTCGACGCCTCAGACGGCCTTAAAATGGCTCCTGCGGCCATTCTTCATGCCGTATGTCCTGCGGCGCTCATGTTTTGTGGCGATAAATCCATTATAAAACCGTATAAACATCAAAGGGGGACATGCCTGTGTCGGCGTGTCTCCCTTTCTCGTTTTATGGTGTTTCGGCATTTGCATGTTCCTGATTTGGGCATGCTTACTTCAAATCCTGCCGCCAGTTTACGTGCAGTGTTATTTCTTCGTGCCCCACATCATTGTGTCAATTAGCTTATACCGCTCCTCGGTCTGCCTGTCGGTGGTCATCGTCGTGTTTACGTCGAGCCGCAACACGGGCACTGCCTCTTGTCCGTTTGCAGGCGTCCAGTCTGGCAGTCCCAGTCCGTTGGGGTTGCCCGTCTTTATGAAGTTGGCGTAATATCCCGAGAAGATGTCCGACATGAGGAAATCTTCCGGCTGCCAGTCGAACACGCGGTTGGTGGGCAGCGTGCTCATGGCATACTCTATGTCGGCCGAGTGTACGGCTCCCTTTGCCTCGGGCGCCTTGTCGTCGCCGTCGCCCTTGTCCTTCACTCCGCCTGCCAGTCCTGCCACCTTTCCGCTTATTCTCATTGCCGGGCGCGGGTGGCAGTAGACGTATCTGTATACGGGCTGACCGCTGCTCATGGTGTGCATGTGTGCCCATTTCCACGTGCCGAAGCCTATGAACATGTCGGAGGCAAGCATCATGCCCGGCTCTCCGCTCACGTCGGCGTCGGTGCTGATGCCGTAAAGCTGCACAACCTTCTCGGCGTTGCTGCCGAACACGGCTCTGGCAGCATCTGTGGCGTTTGCCACCGTGGCCGGCTTGCCCTGCAGGATGAATGACGGCTGAGCCTCCTCAGAGTTGCCGCCAACCAGCAGCGGCACCCTGGCCTGCCTGCCCCAGGCAAAGGTCTGTTCGGGCTGCTCGGTGAAGAAGTAGCCGTCTATGTTGTATGCCGGCCTGCTCCTTACGGCCGCGCGCTCCATCAGTTCGTCGGCGCTGAGAGCCCTGAGCTCCTCGAGCGACTTGCACCCCATCTGCTTCATCTTCTCCTTTCCTGCCTTTTCGGCCTCCTTCAGTGTGGCAATCTTGCCGAAGGCTATCACCGAACCGCTCGAGCCTATTGCTCTGCAGAAGAGGTTTCGCGACACGGGCGATGCCATGAGTGCGCTCACCGACATCGAGCCTGCCGACTCGCCGGCAATGGTTATCCTGTCGGGGTCGCCGCCGAATGCCGCTATGTTGTCCCTGAGCCACTGTATGGCTGCCGCCTGATCCATAAAGCCGTAGTTGCCCGAGCCCTTGTATGCTGTCTCCTTTGACAGGTCAGGATGCGCGAAGAATCCGAATATGCCCTCGCGGTAGTTTGCCGTAACGGCCACGATGCCCTTGCGCGCCATGCTCATTCCGGCATACCGCGGCTCGCTGCCGCTGCCTGCCATCAGTCCGCCGCCGTTGAAGTAGATCAGCACGGGCAGCTTCTCGTCCATGCTTTTTGCCGGCGTCCAGATGTTAAGATACAGGCAGTCTTCGCTCATCTTCTTTGTGCCGAAGTTCATGTCGCCGTATATAGGCTGCTGCATAGGGTTGGGACCAAACTCCGTTGCCTTGCGCACGCCCTGCCATCGGGCTGCCGGCTGCGGTGCCTTCCAGCGCAGTGGGCCTGTGGGCGGTGCTGCAAAGGGTATGCCCTTAAACACCTTTATGCCCGACTCGCAGGTGCCTTCAACCACTCCGCAGGCTGTCCTTACCTGCGGTCCTTGTGCCGTTGCCACTGCCGCAAGCAGCGCCAGTGCCAGCGATAATATAGATTTTTTCATTGCTGTTTATGTTTTTTGTTATGTCGTCATATCTGTTCCGGCTCACTCCTTGGCGCATATTATCAGCACGTGCGAGCCGTCGGCCGTGGTGGTGGCCATGATGTAGCAGTCGCCCCCGTCGCCCAGCTTCAGCCGCTTTCTCAGTTCCTCGGCCTTCATCGGAAAGTTGCGCGTGGTTATGTTTGCCTTGCCTATGCCGCCGAGCGCCTTCTTCAGTTCCTTGCGGTTCATGCTGCTGACGGCCTTTATGACGAAGGCGCGGCCCGGAAATCCGTCGGCTCTCCGCTCCGACACGAACAGATGGCTGTCGCGGCTTATCTGTCTTGCGCCGAAGGCTGCCTCTATGCGGCCGAAGCATCCTGCCTTCATCACCGACGGATTGGGTTCATACAGGCTCATGCCCGGCTGCAGGCTCAGCGGCGCGCGGCTGCCGTTGCCGTTGGTGTCAATGCTAGTGCCGTCTTCATCCGTTATATTTCTCTGTATGTCTGTCTGCGGATTATAGCTGAATATGCTGCCGTCGTTGACGCACGTAACGCTGGTCAGTCCGTCAAAGCGTGCCGACATGACGAGCAGCAGCTCCTTACACTCGTTGCCGGCCGACACGATGTGCACCTCGCCCACACAGCTGCCGAAGTCGGCCACCGTCTTATGCCAGTCGAGCATGGGCGACAGCTTCAGCATCACGAAGTCGGCCTTGGCCAGCATGTCGTCGCGCATGGCCAGCACGTCGGGTGTGCAGTCAGCCACGGCAAAAGTCCTTCCGCCATGGCTGTCGCGCCGTGCCGGGTCGGCAAATATCATCGTGACATGCCCCATTTGGCCCATAAATTGCTCAGAATCGGCGCATACCACCTCGGCCTGACTGATGCCCAGCACGCCCATGTTATGCCGCGAGAGCTCACACAAATGGCTCTGGTGCTCAACGTAGACGCCACGGCTGAAGCGGCGCGCCATGTAGGAGAAGTCGACGCCCAGTCCGCCCGTCAGGTCAACGAGCACGCTCTCTGCCTCGCGTGGCAGCCCGCTGACGAGCCTCTGCGCCACGTCTGCCTTGTAGGTGGCCGTCTGTTCCGACGAGCATTGCTCCATCGACAGGTGCGGCGGATACTTTATGCCCTCTGTCGCGGCCCATTGCGGCAGCTTCCTGCGTGCCGTCTGCCATCCTGCTATCTGGTCGAGCGCGTAGCCCAGGTCAATGTCCTTCGCTCCGGCAGCCTTCAGGGCGAGCGCCCTGACGTCGTCGTTGCGGTGGAGCATTATAAATTCTTCAGTGTTCATTGTCTTCATATAAGTTTGTTTCGGGCTCACCGTGCCGTTACCGTGGCCGGTATGCCGTGCGGCGTGCCATGCGGCGGTGCAGCCCTTCGTCAGGCACAAATATACAACGTTTGAGGCTCACGCACAAGTAAGGAGACCATAAATTTTGCCTGCCGGGCATGATTGTGCTGCCGGGGCAGGGTGGTGTGGCGTAACGGCGTGATGTAAAATATTTTCAGCATTGATGCCTTCTGTTAGGCATGCCCTGCGATGCCGTTTTCCGAAATGCCGTGTCTTGCGCTGCAAAAGGCCATGTTTCGCCGCCCGAAAGGCCACCTTTTGCAGGCTGAAAGGGCACGTTTTGCATGGCTGTGTTTATGTGGCTGATTATCAGAAAGTTACGAAGTCCGTTGGCGTCAGCCGTTTTTGCACATCGAATACACATGAAGAGACACGCTTTCCGGGCGTGTAAGCATGCCGCAAGAAAAGCAAAAGGCGACAGGGATGTTGTCCTTGCCGCCTTTAATAGTGCTTAATTTTAAAGAAAAAAGAAGAATTTGTTATTTCTTGTGGTTAACCGTGTATACCACCTTTCCGTCCTTGTCGATGAGATGGAGCGACAGGGTGGTCTTGTCGGCACATACCAGCGAGAAGCCCGTCACGCCGCTGCAGAACTGTGTTCCGTCTACTGCCTTCACCTTCGGACGGCTCAGCGAGCCGCTCGTGTTCACCACGTAGTCGATGTTGCAGCCCGGCTTGCGTATGTGCTGGAAGTTGTGTATGTGTCCGCATATATACATGCTCACGTTCTTGTGCTTGGTCAGTATCGGGTTCAGGCGTGCCTGCATGTCGCCGCGCTCAGATGTGTCCTTGCCCGTGTCGGCATAAACGGGGTGGTGGCCCAGCACGATAACCCAGTCTTCCTTGGCCGAAGAGAGCACAGAGTCGAGCCATTCGAGTTGCTTGTTGTAGTCCTGCTTGCCTGCGTCGGGATATTTCTCTGTGTCGTTGCGGTATTTGTCAATCATCGGTGCAGTGTCTATGAACACCAGTCTTACGGTCACTCCGCCGTCCTCAATCACCTTTGTGTAGTATCTTGCCGGCATGGCCCAGCGTGCGCTCACGTTTGTGTAGTCGAGCACAGCCTGCGTGTTGCCGCGGTACTCGTGGTTTCCGAGCGTCGGATACCAGTCGAGCATCAGTTCGGGATGGCTGTATATAAGCTCATAGTTGGTCATCCAGAGGGGGTCCTGCGTGCTGCGCACACCCTCAAAGTGGTGCACGTCGCCCGGCGCTGCCACACATTCTATGCCCACGGTCTCGGCCATGCGTCCCATAAGTTCAGCTATAGGTTTCTGGTCGTAGTATCCGTTGCGTCCCAGGTCGTTGGCCACGTAGAAGTTGACGTCCTTCTCCAGCTTGGCCCACTGCTCGGGAGTCTGCGCCATGATGCTCATCACGGCCACTAAAAGCAAAATCAGAGTTGTTGAAAGTTTCTTCATTGTTGTGATGTTTTTGTTGTTTATATTCGTTTTGAAAGCAAAGCCGGGACAGCAGGCTGAGCACATACTGATAACTTGCTGTAAGTCATTTTGTACTCTCTCACGCCTGTTTTCCCGGTTTCATCTGTGCTAATCCGTTTCAGGAATTCATTATAAATCTATTCTTCTTAAACATTACTCTCATGACCGTTCAGTCGTTTCCGGCTTAGAAGCTGAGCTTGAATCCGGCCTGGAGTTTCACTCCGTAGTACTCCACCTGCATTGTGCGGTCCTTCTCTCCCTGATAGTAGCGCAGCGGCTGGTTCAGCAGGTTGTTGGCAGCGGCATAGAATGTGTACTTGATGTCCTTGCCCCATGTGTAGCTTGCGTTCAGGTCGAGATAGTTAACCTTGTCGTAGTAGCGGCGCAGCTGTGCCTCTTCCTGATACTCCTCGTCGTCCTGGAAGGCAGAAGTGAAGTTGTAAGAGAGACGCACGTTCAGTCCGCCCTTGTCGAAGTAGAGCGACGCGTTGGCCATGTGCTCTGGCGAACCGGGCAGAGCCTGCTCGTCTTTGTTGCCGAATACTGACTTGACCACGTTGCTGTGAGTGTAGGTATAGTTGCCGTAGAAGCCGAAGCACTTGAGTGACGGATGTATGAATCCGAAGTCGCGCTGCAGTCCGAGCTCAACGCCCAGGAGGTCTGCGTCGAATGCGTTTACGGGTCGTGTTATCTTGCAGTCGTCGTAGTTGCCATAGCTGCCTTTAGACACATGCTCAACCATATAGTCGTTGATGCGCTTGTAGAAGAGTGATGCAGACACCAGACCTACGCTCTTGAAGTAGTATTCTGCCGACAGGTCGTAGTTGTTAGAGATAACCGGCTTCAGGTCAGGGTTGCCCACGAACACCTCAACAGGCGATTCGGTGCGGTTGATGCTGCTGCCCGGCATCATGTGAGAGTATTTAGGACGTGCCAGCGTCTTGGTGTAAGATGCGCGCACCTTCAGGTCGTCTGTGGCGTTATATTTCAGCAACACGCTCGGCAGCCAGTTGATATAGTTGTTCTTGTAGGTGCCGGTCGGCTCGAGATATTCGTTCTCGTCCTCGTCGACAATCCAGTTGAAGCCGCTTGTCTTCAGGTTTGTGGCCTCCATTCTGAGTCCGAGCATAAGCTCAAGTTTCTTTCCGAGCTTCTGCTCAAAGCGCAGATAGCCTGCCGAAACCTGCTCTGTTGCGTCGTAGTTGCCTGCCGACTCCTCGAGCACCTGCTCGCCGCCCATGGCTGCCAGGTCAACGTGGCTGATGCCTCCGAGATAGTTCTTGTCGATGAACATTGTCGACTTATACTGGCTTCCGGGCATGAATCCGTCGCGTATGCGGTTGATGTAGTAGTTAGAATAGTCGTCGCCGAACATTGCTTCGTAGCCGTCGGTGTAGTCGTAGCATACAACGTCCTTTGTCTTCGACTTGCGTGTGTATTTTCCTCCGAACTTAAGCTTGTTGCCGTAGAGTCCGTTTGCGAGCGGCAACTCGAAGTCGAGCTTGAACTTCCACTCGTTCTCTATGATGTTCTCGTTGGCGTTTGTAAACTCGTCGAGCTTCCATTCGCCCTCGTCGAGGTTGATGTATGTTGTAGAGTAGGGCTGGCGCAGTCCGGCGTCGGCCATGTTGATGGTTATGTCTTTCTGCTCAAGGCTCATGTAGCGCTCGTCGGGGCGTCCCTCAGAAGCTCTTGAGAACGATGCCGACCAGTCGGCAGAGAGCTTGTCCCAGAGCAGGTGCTCGCCGCCCAGGGTGTAGTCCATGGTCTGCTGGCGCTCAAGTCGTGCGCCGCGGTTGTCGGCCGATCCTCCCTTGGTTTCTATCGTGGCCTTCATCTCTCCCTCGCCGTCTGCCAGGTCTTTGTATGACACGCGGTAGCGGTTCTCCCAGTCGTTGCGGCGGTTGTAGATACCGTTGAAGAACACTTTATGGTTGGGGTTGAACACGTAGTCGAGTGAGAGCGAGTAGCTCTGACGCTCACGTGTAACGTAGTATTGTCTTACTTCGGCGTCGGTGAGCACCACCTTGCCGTCGTCGTCGATGTCGTATTCAAACTCAGTGTTGTCCGATCCTGCCGGTGAGTTCTGGTAAGATATGGCTGCCATGAAGCCCAGCTTGTCGTTGAAGAAGCGGTTGCCGTAGGTCAGTCCGAGGTTAAGCTGCGGCTTTTCGCTTATCCAGCTGTAGCCTGTTCCAGCCGTTATGTTGAACACTTCCTTGTACGGAGTGTTTTTGGTTATGAGGTTTATCGATCCGCCGATGGCGTCGCCGTCCATGTCGGCCGTAACAACCTTGTTCACTTCGATGGTCTGAATCATGTCGGCCGGTATGAGGTCGAGCTGCACGTTGCGTATGTCGCCCTCGGCAGAAGGCAGACGGTTGCCGTTGACGGTTACCGATGTGAGGTCGGGTGATGTTCCGCGCACCTGTCCGAAGCGTGCCTCGCCCTGGTCATACTGCACGTTGATACCGTTGATACGCTTCAGGGCGTCGCCGATGTTGGAGTCGGGGAACTTGCCGATCTGGTCGGCCGACACGACGTTGGTTATGTTAAAGTTATTCTTCTGAGTGTTTATCGCACGGCTCTGTCCGTGGAACGCTCCTTTTACCTCAACGCCCTTAAGCTCCATTCCCTCTGACAGCACGAAGTCTTTCACTTCTGTCTTTTCGGCAGATATGGTCAGTTTAGCCGTTGTCGGCTGGTAGCCTACGTAAGAAACCTTCACCGTGTAGACTCCCGGTTTCAGGTTGGGTATTGTGTAGAATCCGTTAGCGTCGCTAACAACACCTGTGTGCAGATTCTCAATCATAACGGTTGCGCCGGGCAACACCTGATTAGAGTTGTCGACGATTCGTCCGCGCATGGTTCCTAAGTTAGCTTCGTTAGAGTCAGTAACAGCCACTGCTGCTACAGAAAGCATCGCAGATAAGCAAAATAGCGATAATTTTTTGTAATTTTTTCTCATAAAAAACTAAAATAATTTTAACGCTGCAAAGGTCTGCATTCTGTGTTACAAAGCCGTTACGCTGCGGTTATAGTGTATTTAACAACTTGTTACAAATTTATTTCAATTTATTAAAATCTGTTTAAATACCTATTTATATACTCTCCGCGTTAACATAATATGACATTCTGACGGCTTTCGGACAGGTTTTAGGGCGTGGCGCACGGGGTGGCGTGCGTGTGGCGGCGGGGGTGCTGTATATGGCTTGGCGGCGATGCGTCGGTATGCCCCTGCGTAACGCCCTGATGCTCAATGCGTTGCAAAAGGCCATGTTTTAGCCTGCAAAAGACGGCCTTTTGGCGTGTAAAAGGTGCCCTTTCGGAATGCAAAAGGGCACATATCGGAAAACGGCCGCTGCACGGGCACATTTCAGCACGGCACGGGCGCCGGCACGACATGCCCCGCAGGCAAGACAGAGCGGCGGCAGGGCGGCCTGCCGGAAACAGTGACGCCGCCGTCTGCCGCGGCTGAGATATTCTTATGGTTTTGCGTGATTATAACAAATAAAATGCTTAACTTTGCATTCGACTGAAAGATAAAAGAATAATGGACGATAATTTCGATATAAGAAAAGAGTCGCTGTCGTCGGCCGAGAAGGAGTTTGAGAACGCCCTGAGACCGCTGCGCTTCGGCGACTTCAGCGGACAGCAGAAGGTGGTGGAGAACCTCGAGGTGTTCGTAGAGGCCGCCAAATACCGCGGCGAGCCGCTCGACCACACCCTGCTGCACGGCCCTCCCGGACTGGGAAAGACCACGCTGAGCAACATCATTGCCAACGAGCTGGGCGTGGGCTTCAAGCTGACGAGCGGTCCTGTGCTCGACAAGCCGGGCGACCTGGCAGGCATACTGACGTCGCTCGAGCCTAACGACGTGCTGTTCATCGACGAGATTCACCGCCTGTCGCCCGTCGTCGAGGAGTATCTCTACTCGGCTATGGAGGACTACCGCATCGACATCATGATAGACAAGGGACCGTCGGCGCGCTCGATACAGATTGACCTCAACCCCTTCACTCTCGTGGGGGCAACAACCCGTAGCGGACTGCTCACCGCGCCGCTGCGCGCCCGATTTGGCATCAACCTGCATCTGGAATACTACGAGCCCGAGACGCTCACCAAGATTCTGAAGCGCTCGGCATCGATACTCAAGGTGCCCATCGACGACGACGCTGCCGTAGAGATAGCCCGCCGCAGCCGCGGAACGCCACGTATAGCCAACGCCCTGCTGCGCAGGGTGAGAGACTTTGCGCAGGTGAAGGGCACGGGACGCATAGACACAGCCATATCGAAGGTGGCGCTGACGGCGCTGAACATCGACCAGTATGGTCTCGACGAGATTGACAACAAGATTCTGCTGACAATCATCGACAAGTTCAAGGGCGGTCCCGTGGGCATCACCACCATAGCCACGGCAATAGGCGAGGACGCCGGAACGGTTGAGGAGGTGTATGAGCCTTACCTCATCATGGAGGGATTCATCAAGCGCACGCCGCGCGGACGCATGGTCACGGAGCTTGCCTACAACCACTTCGGCCGCAATCCGTATGCCGGCAACGTTATGGAGCCCGACCTCTTCGGTATGGGATAGGCCATGCTGACGGTGCAGTCAGACTGAATGTATATATAAAAATCAACAAAACAACAGATAGAATTCAATGCAGAGAACAGGCATTTTCGTAGGAAGCTTCGACCCCTTCACCACCGGTCATCATGCCATCGTCAGACGCGCGCTGCCGCTGTTCGACCGGATTGTCATCGGTGTGGGCTTCAACGAGCGCAAGAAATACATGTACAGCGCGCAGACAAGGGTGAAGGCCATTGCGCGCCTGTATGCCGACGAGCCTAAGGTGGAGGTAAAGGAATACAGCGACCTCACCGTCGACTTTGCCCGCCGCGAGGGCGCCGGCTTCATCATCAAGGGCGTGCGCAGCATCAAGGACTTTGAGTATGAGCGCGAGCAGGCAGACATCAACCGCAAGATAGGCGGCATAGAGACCATCCTGCTGTATGCCGAGCCTGAGTATGAGAGCGTGTCGTCGAGCATGGTGCGCGAGCTTATCCACTTCGGCAAGGACGCCGCCGAGTTCCTGCCCGCACCTGAGCTGGGACGCAAGACAGAGATTAAGGAGACTTAAGACGTGCCCGCAGAGGGCAATATAACGCCTTCTGACGCACTTAAACGCATCTTGGCTATAACTTACCGCACGCCGTGCGGCAAGCCTTCAGAACGAAAATAAACAGCAAAATATGATAACATACAACACCGACGGCGTAAAAATGCCGGCAATAAGAAAGCGCGACACATCGGCATGGATAAAGGCCGTGGCCGCCGAATATGGCCGCAAGGTTGGCGAAATAGGATATATGTTTGTCAACGACGACAAGATTCTTGAGGTTAACAACGAGTATCTGGGCCACAACTACTACACTGACATCATCACGTTCGACTATGACGAGGACGACACAATCAGCGGCGACATAGTCATCTCGCTCGACACCGTGCGCTCAAACGCCGAGCAGCTGGGCAAGGACTACAACGAGGAGCTTCACCGTGTGATTATCCACGGCATACTGCATCTCTGCGGCATCAACGACAAAGGCCCCGGAGAGCGCGAGATTATGGAGGCTGCCGAGAACAAGGCGCTTGCCATGATTAAGCTCTGAGAAGCCCCGAGAGGATAAAAGTAATGGGACCAATAAGACCGATGGCCGTGCAACAATATCAGCACAGGCGCCATATCAGTCTTATTGGTCCCATTTCTCTTATCCCGTCAGCCCTTTATTTGCCTGCCGAGAGCTCCACTCCCTTCTTCACGATGTCGCTTGTCTCGTTGATAATCTGGAAGTATTCGCTCATGTCGAAGAGGTCGCGCGCCACGAGAGCCTTCAGCTGCGATTTCAGATAAGGCAGCGTGCGCTGCAGCTCTTCGTCGTCTTTCGGCTTTATCTTCTGCTTCTCCGCCTCCTTCATTATCTCGTCGATAAGTTCCTGCGGCACCTCAAAGCGGCTTCTGAACGCCTCGAACGTCGGGTAGTCGCCTACGAGTTGCTTGCGGTTCTTGTCGATATATCTCAGGTCGGTGTTTATCACTATGCCCTTCAGCACGAGCTGGCGGTGGAACTTGGTGTACTGAAGTGTGTCCAGAGGAACAAACGTGTCGGGCATTATTCCGCCTCCGCCGTACACCGTGCGGTGCTCTTTCAGCGTGTAGAACTTCAGCGAATCGGCGAAGTGAATGCTGTCGCGGTTGGTCAGTTCGCCGTGTTTCAGGCGCTTCTCAAAGTCCATCGCATAGTCCTCAATGTCTCCTTTGGTGTATGGCTTCTGTATGCATCGTCCCGAAGGAGTGTAGTAGTGGGCAATGGTAAGTCGTATCATAGAGCCGTCGGGCAGGTCGATCGGGCGCTGAACGAGGCCCTTTCCGAACGTGCGGCGGCCGATTACGATGCCGCGGTCGTGGTCTTGTATCGCTCCGGTGACAATCTCTGCGGCCGACGCCGTGAACTCGTTGACGAGCACATACACGCGTCCTGTCAGGAAAGAGCCGTTGCCGCGCGCCTTATAGTCCATGCGTCTGATGCGGCGTCCGTCGGTATATACAATCAGATCGTCCTTCGGCAGGAACTCGTTGGCTATCTCCACGGCAGCCTGCAGATATCCTCCGCCGTTGTCCTGAAGGTCGAGTATCAGGTCTTTCATGCCCTCGGCTTTCAGTTTCTCCATGCCTTCCATAAACTCCTTGTATGTCGTCGCGCCAAAGTTTCCTATCCTTATGTAGCCTATCTGCGGGCGAATCATGTAGACGGCGTCCACGCTCTTCACCGGAATCTTGTCTCTCTTCACCGTGAAATACATCACGTCGGGCACGCCGCGGCGCACAATTCCCAGCTTCACCGTTGTGCCTCGGGGTCCGCGCAGACGCTTCATTATCTCCTCTTTCTTCATCTTCACGCCCGCAATGGCAGTGTCGTTCACGTTCACTATGCGGTCGCCAGCCATGATGCCTACCTTCTCCGACGGGCCTTTTGATACGGGCTGAATGACGAGCAGCGTGTCGTCAACCATGTTGAATTGCACGCCTATGCCGTCGAAGTTGCCCTGCAGCGGTTCGTTCATGGCCTTCACTTCCTCCGGGTCGGAGTAAGATGAGTGGGGGTCGAGCTTCTCCAGCATGCCCCTTATAGCGTCCTCAACGAGCTTCTTCTCGTCAACCGAGTCGACGTAGAGGTTGTTTATTGCCATTTCGGCTATCTGCAGCTTGCGCAGCGGACTGTCGTAAGAGAAGTCGATGTTCATCTGCGCGCCGGCCGGAAGGCACGACATGACAGCCGGTGCCATGGCAACGAGGGCCTTGGTGGCAGTCTTTGCCAGTGCGGCTTTTATCTTTCTGATGGTTGTGTTTATCATTGTTGTGATGTTTCTTTTATGGGATGATTGTGGGGGATGGGACATATGGGAGGAACGGATGTCGTGGGAGAGATGGGAGAAATTGGACTTATGATGCGCGGATGGATGACTCTTGCATTGTTTTCATGCTTATTCTGCATGGCTTTTGTGCTTACTTTGCATGGTTTTCATTCTTCTACCGCATATCATTAATTCCCCTTCCACGTATCATTAATGCCCTTTCCGCATGCTCATTATGTTTCATCAGCATTGCCGTTGGGCTTATTCTGCGTCTCCTTTACGTTCCTTTTGCCCCTTGTCAGAACTTTTCTTCCTCTTCAGGACGGTCTTCCTCTATCACCAGGTTGTCTATGATGAAGTTCTGTCGCTCGGGCGTATTCTTGCCCATGTAGTACTCTAGGAGCTTCTGCACCTGGTCGGTCTTGTGGAGAGTTACCTGCTCGAGGCGCATGTCGGGGCCGATGAAGTTGACAAACTCGTCGGGACTTATCTCTCCAAGACCTTTGAATCGGGTTATCTCAGGGTCGGGACCAAGCTCCTCTATTGCCTTTACGCGCTCCTCGTCGCTGTAGCAATAGCGGGTGATGAAGTCGCCCTTCTTGCCTTTTACGTCCTCGAGCGCCTTCTTGTTGCGCACCTTCGTGCGGCGGTTTCTGACGCGGAAGAGCGGCGTCTGCAGCACGTATACGTGTCCCTTCTTGATGAGTTCGGGGAAGAACTGCAGGAAGAAGGTTATTATGAGCAGTCGGATGTGCATGCCGTCGACATCGGCATCGGTTGCAACAATCACCTTGTTGTAGCGTAGTGTGTCGAGTCCGTCCTCAATGTCGAGGGCTGCCTGAAGCAGGTTGAACTCCTCATTCTCGTACACCACCTTCTTTGTCAGTCCGAAAGAGTTGAGCGGCTTACCCCTGAGAGAGAACACAGCCTGCGTGTTTACGTCGCGGCTCTTGGTGATAGAACCGCTCGCTGAGTCGCCCTCGGTGATGAAGATGGAGCTTTCCTCCTTGCGGTTGTTCTTCACGTCGGAGAAGTGTATGCGGCAGTCGCGCAGCTTCCGGTTGTGCAGGTTGGCTTTCTTGGCGCGCTCGCGTGCCAGCTTTGTAACTCCTGCCATCTCCTTTCTTTCCTTCTCGCTGGCCTGAATCTTCTGCAGCATCACCTCTGCCACGTCGGAGTGTTTGTGCAGATAGTTGTCCACCTCGTTCTTGATGAAGTCGCCGACGTACTTGTTCACGCTGACGCCGTCGGGGCTCATGGTGAGCGATCCGAGCTTAATCTTGGTCTGACTCTCGAACATCGGCTCCTCGACGTTGACGGCTATGGCAGCCACGAGGCCGTTGCGTATGTCGGTATATTCAAAGTTTTTGTTGAAAAACTCCTTTATCGTGCGGGCTATATGCTCCTTGAACGCGCTCTGGTGAGTACCGCCCTGCGTGGTGTGCTGTCCGTTTACGAACGAGTGATACTCCTCGCCATACTGGTTGGTGTGCGTGAACGCTATCTCGATGTCTTCGCCCTTGAGGTGTATTATGGGGTAGATGCCGTCGTTGGTCATCGTGTCGTTGAGCAGGTCTTCAAGTCCGTTGCGGCTCAGAATCCTGCGTCCGTTGTACATGATGGTCAGTCCTGTGTTCAGGTAGGTGTAGTTGCGCAGCATCGTCTCCACGAAGTCGTGGTGGAAAGAGTAGTTCTTGAAGAGCGTGTCGTCGGGCACGAAGTATATGTATGTACCCGTCTCGTCCTGCGTCTCCTCGGTTGTGTCGCTCTTCAGCACGCCGCGTTCGAATGTCGCCGTGCGCACCGTTCCGTCGCGGTAAGACCTCACCTCGAACCTGGAACTTAGCGCGTTGACGGCCTTGATGCCCACACCGTTGAGTCCGACGCTCTTCTTGAACGCCTTGGAGTCGTATTTACCTCCGGTGTTTAGCACGCTTACGGCCTCGATGAGCTTGCCCTGCGGTATGCCTCGTCCGTAGTCGCGCACCATCACGCTGAGGTTGTTGTCTATGTCGATCTCGATGCGCTTGCCGGCGTTCATCTTAAACTCGTCGATAGAGTTGTCGATAACCTCTTTGAGCAACACGTAGATGCCGTCCTCGGGCATGGATCCGTCGCCAAGTCGGCCGATGTACATTCCCGGTCGGGTGCGCACGTGCTCCATGTCAGACAGGTGCCTGATATTGTCGTCAGTATACTCGGTTGTAATTTTATTCTCTTCGCTCATAAAATTCCAAAATTAACAATTAAAAGTTAAAAATTAAACATCGTGGCCGGCATATTGTGGCGGCTTGGTGTGGCGTTGTCAGCTATTTCTTGCTGTCTACACCCTTCAATGATCTCAATATTGAGACAAGAAGACTTATGATGTTCTTCAAGTCGGTGTTCATTGAGTAGTAAATCTTGTCTTCCAGTATGTCTGTCGAGTGGAGCAGCCACAACCAGTATTTGGTTTCAGACGCTTCTTTGAGCGCGATGCTCATCTTGCTTATAAAGTCGGCTTTGCTTTGTGCAAATTCAGCTTCATAAAGATTGGCACCTATGCTGGTGCCGCAACGCAGCAGCTGGTCGGCAAGCGAGTATTCACGTTTGGTTTCCCTTATGAACCTGCTGCACTTAACAATGCGTATGGCGAACTTCTCCGCCTTTTCTTTCACAATGTTATTGCCGTCAGCCATAATCAACGTTGTTTAATTGTTACTACACTTCTGCCAGCTTCTGTCGATATGATTATTGCCAAATATCCCCCTCGCTGTTTAATTTTTACTTTTTAATTTTTAATTATTTTCTGCCGTTTGCCGGCAGAAAATCTATATCCACTTCTTGTAGCAGCGTCTTCTCTTGTGGAGGATGGTCTCGAGATACTGCCACTGGCTCTGCACGTTCTCGTTGGTCTCCATCTCAACCTGGCTCTCGCCCCATTTGAATCCGTAGGCCTGATAGCGCGGGATGAGGTCGTAGAACATAAGGGCGTTGGCACCCTTCATGCGGTATTCGGGCAGCACTCCGAGCAGCAGCAGGTCTACGCCCTCGGTCTTGTGCGCCTTCAGAGCCCTCAGCACGTGCCACCATCCGAAGGGCCAGAGCCTTCCGCGGCGGCACTTCTGCAGCGCCTTCGACAGCGACGGGATGGTGATGCCCACGGCCACGGGCTTGTTGCCGGCGCTGCGGTCCTCTACTACGGTGATGAGGCTGAGGTCGGCCAGGGGGAAGTACATCTTGATGTACTGGTCGATCTGCCTTTCAGACAGCTCCGAATATCCGTACAAGTCCTTGAAGCAGGTGTTTATCAGCTCGAACATCTTCTTGCCGTAGCCGCCCTCAAACACATCCTTTTTGGTCAGTTTTCTGATGTGCAGGTCGTAGCGCTTCTGTATCATCTCGGCTATCTTGGTGTATTTCTCGGGCACCTTGTCGGGCACCATGAGCTTAAACTCCACATAGTCGTTGTCCTTCTCGAAGTCGCCCAGCTTCTCCATGTGCTCCGGATAGTACGGATAGTTGTATATGGTGGCCATAGTGCCCAGCTGGTCGAATCCCATTGTGAGCATGCCTTCGGGGTCGAGGTCGGTGAATCCGAGCGGACCTATCATCTCTTCCATGCCTTTCGACTTGCCGTATTTCTCAACGGCGTCGAACAGGGCCTTAGACACGTTGATGTCGTCGATGAAGTCTATCCATCCGAATCTGACGCACTTGCGCCCCCAGCGCTTGTTGGCGCGGTGGTTGATTATGGCTGCCACGCGGCCCACCATGCGCCCACGTCCGTCGAACGCCATGAAATACTCGGCCTCGGAGAACTCGAACGCCGCGTTCTTGTCCTTGCTCAGGGTGTTCAGGTCGTCGCTGAACAGTGTGGGAACGTCATACTCATTGTCCTTGTAGAGGTCATAGTGAAAGTCTATAAACCGCTCAAGGTCTTTCCTTGTTTCTACTTTTTTGATTTTAATAGTTGACATTTGTCTTACTTTATATTAGACAACTTAAACATGCAAAAATACGAGTTTTGCGCCATATAAAAAAATAAATAACGCTAAATCAGCCTTTTTAAGGCTTTTTGGGCATGGTATGTAAGCTTTTTATGCACATCTGCCACATGGTCCGTGCCGCCTTCAGGCGGTGTCCTTGCTGCCTGTCTGTGGCCGTGCCGATGCGCGCCCTGATGCCGCCTGCCGTGCGCCTGTTTTCCGAAAGGTGCCCTTTCAGCCTCCAAAAGGCCACCTTTTGCACGCCGAAAGGCCGTCTTTTAGAGACTGAAACGTGGCCTTTTGCAACGCGCTGAATGTCAGTATGTTACAAAGGTGGATAAAACCGGCGTCTCATCGGGCTGCAATCAGCGCCGCAATGTCATTTTTTCGGGTCTCCGGCACGTTTTTCAATGTATCTTTAAGGCTTTTTATTCATTGCGCCTGAACATGCGGACGATAAATTTAGTATCTTTGCACATATCAATCATGCCGCGGCATAATGGCAGTCAGTCTGACGCTCCGCGGCATGTGAAAGACAAACTTTTTAACCAGTAAAGATTATGAACACAGTTATAGAAAACATGAAGACACGCCGCAGCGTGCGCGCCTTCGACCCCGACCGGATGCCGGAGCGCAGCCTTATCGAGGCTGTGGCAGAGGCAGGAACCTACGCCCCAACGGGCCGCGGAGCGCAGTCGCCGCTCATCGTTGCCGTGACATCAAAGGCCGTTCGCGACCGCCTCTCTGAGCTCAACGCCGCCGTGATGGGCACCGAGGCCGACCCCTTCTACGGCGCGCCGGTGGTGCTCGTGGTGCTGGCCGACCGCACACGCCCCACTTATCTCTACGACGGATCGCTCGTAATGGGCAACCTTATGAACGCCGCACACGCCCTCGGACTGGGCAGCTGCTGGATTCACCGCGCCCGCGAGGTGTTCGACAGCGAGGAAGGCAAGGCCATGCTGCGCGCCTGGGGCATTGAGGGCGACTATGAGGGCATAGGCCACTGCGTGCTGGGATACCCGCGCGAGGGTGCCGTCAGAGAGGCTGCGCCGCGCAAGGATGACTACGTAAGATTTGTTGAATAACACATAACGCACACACACAGATGAAGATAAACATGACCGAATGGGCCAAAGCCGTTATCGACAGCAAGAAGGTGATGGCTGTGCCCATAATGACACATCCCGGCATCGAGATGATAGGGCGACGCGTGATCGACGCCGTGAGCGACGGCGAGGTGCACTTCAACGCCGTCAGGGCGCTTGCCGGACGCTACGACACGGCTGCCGCCACAGTGATAATGGACCTCACCGTTGAGGCTGAAGCCTTCGGCGCCGACATCGCCTTCGAGCCCGACGAGGTGCCGGCCGTGAGGGGGCACATGCTCAGCAGCGCCGACGACATTGCCCGTCTGCAGGTGCCGTCGCTCAGCGCAGGCCGCGTGCCGGCATATCTCAAGGCCAACCTGCTTGCCGCCCGTGCCATAACCGACCGCCCCGTGCTTGCCGGATGCATCGGACCTTTCTCGCTTGCAGGCCGTCTCTACGACATGTCGGAGATTATGATTCTGATATATCAGAACCCCGAGGCTGCCGCCATGCTGCTCGACAAGTGTACCGACTTCATCCTGAAATACTGCATCGCACTGAAGAAGACGGGCGCCAACGGCGTTGTCATGGCAGAGCCTGCCGCCGGACTGATGTCTGACGACGACTGCATGCGCTTCTCTTCGGTCTACGTAAAACGTATTGTCGAGGCCGTGCAGGACGACTATTTCACCGTAGTGCTGCACAACTGCGGCAACACCGGGCAGTGTACCAATGCCATGACTGCCACCGGAGCCGCCGCATATCACTTCGGCAACAAGTGCGACATGGAGCAGGTGTCGCGTCAGGTGCCGCCCACGGCTCTCACTATGGGCAACCTCGACCCCGTCAGTCTGTTCAAGTCTGCCACGCCCGACGAGATGCGCCGCGCCACCACAGACCTGCTGCGCAAGATGAGCAACTATCCAAACTTCGTGATATCAAGCGGATGCGACACCCCGCCGCACACTCCGTTTGCCAACATCGACGCCTTCTTTGAGGCCGTCGGCGAGTGGAACAGCAAGCTGTAAGCGCAGGTTCTGTCAGCTCTCCAGAGGCCTTGCGGCATGACGTAAAGGTCATGGTCAGCCTCGGTTCATATTGACAGGCCCCGCCCTACATACTTAACTACATAAGCCGCTGCACCCTCCGAGGGCCGCAGCGGCGTCATGCGGCGCAGCGTTGTGCCGCTTTTTAATCAGAATAAAATGCTAAAACAGGAAATAACTTTCGACGACCTCAACATCCTTCCGTCTGAAATCTACGAGCAGATGGGCTATGGCGATGCCGTGCCCGACGCTGCCGTGCAGGCCGAGACCTCTGCCGTCATGGAGCGCATAAAGGCCGTTCTGCGCCCGCGTTTCTGCTTCTTCATCACCCCCGGACAGCTCGATGCAGAGCAGCATGTGCTCACCGTAGGCTCAGTCAGCTTCAGCGTGGGGCGCATCATCAGCCGGCAGCTGCGCGGCTCCCAGGCTTTCGCCTTCTTCGTGGCCACCGCCGGCGAGGAGTTTGAGCAACTTCAGCACCGCCTGAAGGACGAAGACGACATGGTGAAGGTGTTTGTTGCCGACTCTGTAGGCAGCGTCATAGCCGAGAAGGCGGCCGACTGCATGGAGCTTTCGCTGCAGAAAGCCATTGATGAGCGCGGCTGGCGCCACACCAACCGCTTCAGTCCGGGCTACTGCGGGTGGCATGTCTCTCAGCAGCAGATGCTCTTCCCCCTGTTCGGCGAGGAGCGTCCGTGTGGCGTAAGCCTTACCGACTCGAGCCTTATGGTGCCCATCAAGTCGGTCAGCGGCGTGATAGGCCTCGGTCCTTCGGTGCGCAAGCTCGAATATTCGTGCGGTCTCTGCGACTTCAAAGACTGCTACAAGCGCCGCCGCAAGAAGTAGTCTGCGGTGCGTTTGGCATGATAACGTGATTCATCTCGCGTCGCGTTGCCTTTCATTATATGCCGTGTCGCCTTACATTATGCGTTCAGTTGTCTTTAATAGTCTGGCATATCGTCTTTCGTTATCGTGCGTATAATCCTTTAAAACGGGCCTTTCTGCCTTTTTATTGCGCGTCGGACATGGCTTGAAATATATAGAAAAGCGCGGCAAGTCCATATCGGGCTTGCCGCGCTTTTTGCTGTATCATAATTCAGTTCTGTTGTCAGTGTCCGTTGAAGAATATGTAGAGAGCCACCATAACCACGGCAAGCAGCGTCCATGCCACCACAACCGTGCGCTTTGGTCTTTCGCTCAGCTTCACTATCTCGGGGCTTACCGTTGCCTGCTTGTTGCATAGGCTGACGATAATCATGCTGATGATGAGGATTACGAAGATGTAGAACGACAGCATCATGAAGTGCACCTGCTCCGTGGCTCCCGGTATAACCCACAGGTAAAGGATGCCCGAGCCGATGCTGAAGATGGTTCCGAAGGTGAGCGTAACGTTGGCGGCGAGCGTCGTGCAGCGCTTCCAGAACACGCCCATGACGAACACTGCCGCCATAGGTGGTGCGATGAAGCTGAGCACCGACTGGAATACGTTGAAGAGATTCATGCCCTTTATGTTGTCAACAGCCACGGTGATGACTATCGACACCAGTGCACCTATGACGGTTATTATGCGTCCTGTGCGCATTATTTCCTTCTGCGTGGCCTCCGGACGGATGTTCTTCACGTAGATGTCCATCGTGAACACCGTGCTCAAGGCGTTGAGCGCAGAGCCTATGGTGCTGATGAGCGCGGCGGTGAGAACGGCAAGCACGAGGCCAACCATGCCCACGGGGAAGAGGCTCGACACGAGAGTCATGTAGGCGTTGTCGGCCTCAATGGTCATATTTCCGAAGAAACCGGTCTTCCAGAGGGCGAAGCACACGATGCCGGGGATGATGTATATGGCCACGTCGAGTATCTTCAGCCAGCCCGTAAAGTTGGCTCCCTTCTGTCCTTCGCTGAGGTCTTTGGCTGCCAGTACGGGCTGAACCATCGACTGGTCGGTGCACCAGAACCACAGTCCGCTTATGGGATAGCCCAGCAGAATGGGCAGCCAGGGGAAGTCTTTGTCGCTGTTGGGCTGAAAGAGGTTCCAGTAATTAGACGGCACAATGTCGGGATTGGCCAGCACGGCGATGCCTCCTGTGAACGAGTCGCCGCCGAGACGGTATATTCCTACGAAGGTCAGCGTGGCCGAAACGAGTATGAGCAGCACCATCTGATATACGTTGGTGTAGGCCACGGCCTTCAGTCCGCCGAGCATTGTGAAGAAGGCGGAGATGCCGAGCAGCAGGAATGCCGACATCCACATGGGTATGCCGAACACCTGGCGTATGATTATGCCGCCCGCGAAGAGCGTCAGCGCGAGCCACGAGATGAGTATCGTGACGATGGTATACCACGCCAGCATGTTGCGTGTGGACTGTCCGAAGCGCAGGCCCATAAACTCGGGCAGGGTGGAAACCTTGCTGCCGAGATAGCGCGGGGCGAAGACGAAGGCCAGCAGGGCTATGAAGACGAAGGCGTACCATGCGTAGTTGCCCGACACGACGCCCGTGGTGAAGCCGGCGCTTGCCGACGCTATGAGCATGGAGGGGCCTACGTTGGTGCCCCACATGGAGAATCCTATGTGGTGCCAGCGCAGAGAATGTTCGGCAAGAAACAGGCTGCTGCCCTTCTTGCGCTTGGTGCTTGCCCATATACCGATGGCAAGCAGGATGACGAAGTATGCTATAAGTATGCCCCAGTCGAGGCCATGTAATGATTGTGAGTTCATGGATATGTTGTTTATTTGGTAGTTATAGTAGTTAAAGGAGTTATCGCGGGCTGTGCCCGCTCAGTAGTTAAAGTCATTAGCCTTGCAGCCGGTTGGCGGCTTTATGGGGGATGTATGACTTATGGGAGTAATGAGACCGATGCGCTGCAGATGATGTAATGACCGGCGTATTTAGCCTTGTTAATAACCGGCAGGGCATTTGGCTTTAACTCCTTTAACTACTCTAACTCCTTTAACTCCTTGAAATATTATTCTTTTCCCTTCACCAGCTCCCTTGCCACCTTCACTGCTTCGTTGGCATTGTCGCTGTATCCGTCGGCTCCTATCTCGTCGGCGAAGGCCTGGCTTACGGGCGCTCCGCCCACCATAATCTTCACCTTGTCGCGCAGTCCGGCGTCTTCCACGGCCTTGATGACGTCCTTCATGTAGGTCATTGTCGTGGTAAGCAGGGCGCTCATGCACAGGATGTCGGCGTGGTTGTCCTTCAGAGCCTCTACAAACTTGTCGCTCGGCACGTCGATGCCGATGTTTATCACCTCAAAGCCGCTGCCCTCGAGCATCGATGCCACGAGGTTTTTGCCTATGTCGTGCAGGTCGCCCTTCACCGTTCCGATGACCACGCGGCCTATCGTAACGTCGGCCTTGCCTGCCATGAGCGGCTTGAGCAGCACGAGGGCGGCCTTCATGGCGCGTCCTGCCATGAGCAGCTGGGGCACAAAGGCCTTGCCGTCCTGGAAGCGCTGGCCCACCTCGCCCATGGCGCGTATCATCTGACTGTTGATGATGTCCTGCGGAGCCATGCCTGCGTCTACTGCCTTTTGCGTCGCTTCGGCTGCCTTGTCGGCGTTGCCTTGCAGTATGGCGTCGAATATCTCGTCGGCTGCCGACGGCTCGTTTGCTGCCTTCGGCGCGCAGCATTCACAGGGTTCGGCGGCATGGTCGTGCCCGTGGTTTTCTGAAAGGTCACCTTTTGCATTGTGAAAGGCCACCTTTTGCACGCTAAAAGACGGCATATTGGAGCCTAAAAGACCACCTTTTGCAACGCCCTCATTATCAGATGGTTGCGCAGGGTGGGGCGAAAGGGCAAGTCCTTCGGCGGGAACCACGGCTTCGGCAAGCTTTCTGATGTGCATGTCGGTTGTGCCGCAGCATCCTCCCACGATGTTCAGCACGTGCCACTCTATCAGCGGCCACAGTTCGCGCTGCAGCATCTCGGGCGTGTGGCTGTAGCGTCCCTCGGCGTCGGGTATGCCGGCGTTGGGGTAAAGACTTATCATGTAGGGCGTAGTCTTGCCGAGATGTACGAGCATGTCGGCGGCAAGGCTTACGTCAGAACAGCAGTTTACGCCAACCGACATGATGTCGCTGCCGGCAACGGATTCGAGGAACTCTCCGATGCTCTGTCCCAGCATGTTGTGTCCGTCGGCAGTGGCTATGCTGAAGCTCAGCATCAGCGGCAGACGTTTGCCTGCCTTGCGCATTGCTCCGCGTGCCGCCTCGATGGCCGCCTGCGCGTTCTTTGTGTCGAATATCGTCTCTATCAGCAGGGCGTCGACGCCGCCTTCAATCAGCGCTTCGGCCTGTTCTGCGTAGGCGTCGCGCAGAGTGTCGTAGCTGAAGGCATGCCAGCCCGGCTGTGTGGTGTCTGATGTTATTGAGCAAGTCTTGCTCGTCGGACCAATCGAACCTGCCACGAAGCGCGGCTTGTGCGGTGTCTTGGCGGTATATTCGTCGGCTGCCTTGCGCGCTATGCGGCACGCCTCGAGGTTTATCTCGCGGCAGAAGCTCTCCAGATGATAGTCTGCCATGGATATGCGCTGCGCGTTGAAGGTGTTAGTCTCGATGATGTCTGCTCCGGCTTCGAGATACTTCCGGTGAATGTCCTCAATGACGTCGGGGCGCGTAAGGCACAGCAGGTCGTTGCATCCCTTCACGTTCACGTCATGCCCGGCAAGCCTTTCGCCGCGGAAGTCGGCCTCGCCGAGGCGTCGGCTCTGTATCATCGTGCCCATTGCTCCGTCGATTACGAGTATGCGGTTGCGTCCTGCCGATACGATGGGGCAGCCGTCGAGCCAGTCGGCAGGAGCCTTTTCGTCCTTTCCTGTAAGCTCCTTGAATTCGCGCTCGGCGCTCTCTATTATGGCCTCCACCTCTTTGTCGGCGTCGCTCTTGCCGCTGTTTATGCGTATGGTGTTGTCCTCCTGCTGCGGCTTCTTGGCCTCGTCTTCCTGATATTCCTCAACGATGCGCATGGCTTTCTCCACCTCGTCCTCGTTGTGGAAGTCCATTTCTATATGCACTCCGTTGCCTCCTATGTTGTCGAGCAGCGGCCGCAGCTCGTCGAGCGTTACCCAGCATGCCATTATGCTCTTGCCTCCTGCCAGTATCTTCTTGTACAGGTCGTACCATTTAGGCGAGCCTCCCTGTGGCTCTCCCACGCCCGGAGTCCATTGTATGGCGTTGAGTTCCTCAATCTCGAGCAGCGCCGGCAGATGATGAAGAGCGCCTACGCCGTCCAGATGGTACAGCGTGTAGTCAATCTTCTGGCACTGCTGGCGAATGAACGGCTGCACAAAGCGGCGGTAGTCTTCCACGCTTATCATCGTTGATATGTCGCTCTGCAGCTTGCTCATCTTGCCCGGTGCCCACGAAGAGAAGTAGCAGAAGGCCATCTCGTCGCCCTCGCGCACTATGTCGTAAAGCTCGTCGAACACCTTGAAGTAGATGTCGTTTATCTGCTGCATCTGGCGTTCCAGCACCTCGGGCTGCGTAACCGTGTCCATCAGCACCTTGTCGGTGCCCTTCAGAGCCGCCAGAACGTCCATGCCTTCCATGAGGTCGGGCATGCCTACATAATAGTTGCCGTTGGCCTTCTTCTTGCATTCCGTCAGCAGTTGCTTGTGCAGCAGCCAGTTGGGATGCTCCGGATTAAACTTTATGTCGTCGGTGAAGTCAGGGTCGGGGTGTATCCATATCGTGTCCTCTCCGCCCTCGAACACGCCTCCCAGGATAGCGGCGAGCGAGCCGGGGCCAAGCTGTGTGTTTGCAACGGGCAGCATATCAGCCTTCAGACAGCTGTGAGCCACGTACCAGTCGAGGTATTCTGCACGCCATTTCGGGTCGAACCATTTCTGGTTGAGGTCTTTCGGGGCTGGCGGTGCAGGCACATCGGCATGCGGCTTGACGCCTTCCTGAAAGTGTTCCCACATATTCAGCACAATGCCTTTGTGGTTCCACCATTGTATGTATCGCTGTTTTGTTTCTTCAAGATTCTTTTTCCACATGTTCAATAAGTAGTTATAGTAGTTAAAGGAGTTATCGCCGGCTGTGCCGGCTAGGAGTTAAAGCCATTTGTCTTGTTGGCAAATGACTTTATATTTTTATTTTGTTGCTGATTGTCAGGCGGTTAGATAGGTCTGAGGTGTTGTCCTCGGCCGTGCCGGTTAAGGGCTAAAGCCATTGGCATTGCGGGCAAATGACTCTGTATTTTTTATTTTGTTGCTGATTGTCAGGTGGTTAGGGTTGTTAAAGAAGTTATCGCTTTGCGTTCCTGCTTATGGCAGAAGCTATTGTCTTAAATGTCTGTTTACTTATTGTAAGATTGACGATAAGCGTTCATACTAATGGCTTTAACTCCTAGCCGGCACGGCCGGCGATAACTACTTTAACTCCTTTAACTACCAATTTAACCTATTACCACTCAATCCCTCCAAACCTTCCGTCAATCTTTATATATTCTGTCTTGCTCAGGTCCATGTCGTCCGTGCAGTCAACGGGCTCGGGATAAACCGGGATTACGGCACCTTCGCGCACATAGACGGGCATCAGTTCGAGCGGCACATTGAGGTCCTTGAGCCACTTTCCGCCGCTGTAGCGCTCGCCGGTGAAGAAGTTCACCCAGTTGCCTTCAGGCAAATAGACGTCGCGGCGGCCTTCGCTGTTCATCACGGGAGCCACGAGGAAGTCGTCGCCGAAGTAATATTCGTCGTCGATATGCCAGCACATGGGGTCGTCCGGGTGATGGAATATCAGTGCCTGGAGCACCGTTGAGCCGCCGCTTACGGCCTTACGGCTCTCCTGAAGGATGTAAGGTATGAGCTTATAGCGCAGCTGCCACCATCTCTTCACTATCGGGGCGATGGCAGGATAGTGCCAAGGCTCGCGCTTGTTGGTGCCGTGATAGCGGATGTGTGACGAGAAGACGCCGAACTGAGTCCAGCGGACGTAGACGTCATCACGTACACGTGAGTTCATGAAGTTGGGCAGAGTGTGGAATCCGGGCACGTCGTGGCTCCAGAAGGCGAAGCCCGACAGACCGAAATGAAGTCCGCCCTTGAGCGATCCGGCCATGCCGTCCCACGAGCTGCAGGAGTCGCCTCCCCAGTGCAGAGGATAGCGCTGGCAGCCCGCCCAGGCAGCTCTTGCCCATACTATGCCGTCGCCCGTAACCTCCTTGGTAACCTCATAGGCAGCCTTCTGATACAGCAGCGCATAGAGATTGTTGAGCAGTTCGGGCTTCATGTTCTTGTAGACGGCATCCATGTGGATGTTTTCGCCGAAGTCGGTCTTTATCGCTGCCACGCCCATGTTCAGCAGACGGCGCAGCAAACCCTTGTACCACTCGGTGGCGGCGGGGTCGGTGAAGTCGATTGTTCCGGCGTAGTCGAGGGCCGAGAAGTTAGAACCTTCGCCCTCCTGCTGCTTTGTCAGCGTGCAGATATAGTGGTTCTTGCGCGCCTCGTCAATCTGTTCTGCATCCTCAGCCACATAGGGCAGCTGCCACAGAGTTACGCGGTAGCCCTTGTCCTTCAGGCCGCGGATGAAGCCTTCGGGGTCGGGGAAGCGCTCTTCGTTGAACTTCCATTCGCACAGCCAGTCGGTCTTAAACCATCCTGTGTCCAAGTGTATCACGTCGCAAGGATAGTGTTCGCGGCGCATGCGGTCGCAGATTTCGTTCACCTCGTCGGCGCTGAAGTATGTCATGCGGCTCATCCACACGCCGAAGCTCCATAGCGGGGGCATCGAGGGGTAGCCCGTCAGGTCGCGGTAGCCGCGGATAATCTCCTCCATAGAGTCGCCGCCGATGAGGAATACGTCGAGCATGGCCTGGTCGCTGAGGAACTCTACCGAGCGCGTTGACACTCCGGCGAGCGACAGCTTGCTGTGGGCGCAGGTGTGATAGAATGCTCCGTACATGCGGCTCGACACGTAGAACGGAATGTTTTTATATGTGCGGCGGTTGTTTACGCCCTGTCCGTCCTGGTTCTTGAGGAAGAACGTCTGTCCGCTGAGGTCCATCTTGGTGAAGCGTTCGCCCGTTCCGGCAAAGCATTCGTCGGCCTTGCACTCGAACGACATCGTGGCGCGCTCCTTCTGTCCGTCAAGCTTGCAGAAGCCTATGGGCAGCGCGTCGTAGCGCGGAGGCGAGAAGTGGTCGTAGGCGGCCAGGCGTATCTCGCGCTTTCCGTCGGGATACAGCCTTATGTCGAGCGTCTCCTGCGGGTCGGGCAGCAGCGTGCTCCAGCGGTCGAGCTCGGGCTCCTGTATGTTGATAACGGCCCTGACGGTGCCTTCGGGGTCGGTGACGGTCCATCGGCCATTGCCGAAGCTTACGCTCAGCGGCGTCTTCTTAACCCTGTCGCTCATCTGCAACATCTCCGACTCGTCGGTCATCTGCTCCTCGCCGAAGCCTATGAACAGGCGCAGGATCTTTGGCTCATACTGCCTGATGATGAGCGTATATTCCTCACGCGGCACGCCGGTGTCGGCTGCCATGTCGTTGGCCAGTATCTGCTTCTGGAACGGAACGAGCACGCAGATGTCGCCGTCGTTCTCGAACACGGCCGAGGGTTTGCATGCCTTCCATAGCGACTCGTTGCGGCTAAGGCTGACGTCGAAGTCGAGAAAGTCGAAAAGATGGTAGTTTGTGGGTTTCATTTTTTTGTTTGTTTTTATATGTTTTTTGCCGGCTTTTTCAGTCCTCCGTCCCCTTGCCGTTAGTGTTTCGTGGCCGGGGGCGCGGCTGTGCTAATTATGCCTTCTGTTATTATGCTTTTCAGGTTTTGTCTTGTGGCCGTGTGGCTTGTGTGCGCCGGCTGCTTGCCGGTGTGCCGTTGCGGCCTGCGGCGGCATGAGTTGCCGTGGCTGTAGATATGACGCAGCAGTGTTGTTTTTGTACTATGCCATAAGGCATAATGTTCGAGCGTCGCTCTCTGTCCATTGTTGTTTGCGTATTATCGTGTTGTCCGTTGCCGTAGCCGTGTGTCCGCGTGCGGTCTGCTTACGGCCCGTCCTGCAGCCGTTGCCCTGTCGTGGGCGTGCAGGAGCTATGTTGCAAAAATAAGAAAAATAGCCTTAACGGCAAAGGATTATCCCAAATGTTTCAGTATTTTCAGCCCTTGTCATGGGTAAGTGTTTCCCCCTGGTTTTCCAATATGTGTCCTTTCGCATTGCAAAAGACCACATATTGCACGCTAAAAGGCCACCTTTCAGAAGCTGAAAGATGACCTTTTGCAACGCCTTGAGCGTCAATGGGTTATGCAATGGTCGGGCTGTAGGCCGCCGTACCTTGTGCGATTGCTGCCAGTATGGCGTTATGTGTTATTGCGCCGTGCCGGCTTCAGACTTGCCGTCGCCTTCGGTCTGCGTGTGCTGCGGCACGCCTATCTCCTTCACCTTCTTCTCAAACTCGTCCCTGCCGCATGTCGCGCCGTTCTTGATGCGTGCGCGGTAGTTGTAGATTGTGTTGACCGAATAGTGGAGAAACTCGGCTATCTTTGAGCTGTCGTCAATGCCGAGGCGTATCAGCGCGAATATCCTTATGTCGGTGTTCAGGCGCGACGTGTCGTCGAGATGTATGCGCTCCTCGGGGCGCAGCAGCTTGTTGAAGTCGTCGACAAAGGTGGGGAAGAGGTGGATGAACGTGGTGTCGAATATGTCGAAGAGCTCCTGCTGCTGGCGGTCTCTGAAGTCGTGCGACTTCATCTTGCTCATCAGTTCCGTGTGCTGCTTGTTCTTCAGCATCGTCAGCACCTCCTTTCTCATCCTCTCCATGTTGTCTATGTATATAGAGCACTGCCTGAGGAACAGGCCGATGTATTTCTCCTTCACCCTGTTCGACTCGTTCAGGCTGCCTATGGCCTTGTGCAGCTGGCGGTTGCTCTCGTCCAGGTTCTCGTTCACCTGCTGCATCTCCTTGTTGAGCTTCATCAGCTGCCTGTTCTTGCGGCTGAGCTCGTCGCGCGTCAGCTTCAGCTTGCCGCGCTGCTTGTTGACATATATGAGCAGCACAAGCACCGACACGGCGAAGAGGCTTATCACGAGCACCATGATGACGAGGCGCTCCTTCTGCTTCTGCATTATGGTCTGATAGCTGCTGTCTATGGATGTGAGCACGGGCGAGATCTGGTTGCTTCTCACCCTCGTGCCGAACTTCTCGGCGCAGTTCCAGGCAAAGTTTATGTATTTATACGACCGTGCCATGTCGCCCGTCGTGTTCAGATAGTTGGCCAGTTCCCACAGCGCGCCCTGGTCCATCACGGCGTTGCGTATGTCGCCCAGCGCCGACATTGCCAGCCAGTAGGTCCAGTTGTCGGTGTCGTTCATCCTCTTGTAGTCGAGAAAGCGGTAGTAGGCAATTATCGAGAACTCGTGCGACTGTCGGTCTACGCCCTTCATCCTCATGTCGTTGTAGCGCAGCGCGCCGGCCGGGTCGTTGCTGTTGTACCGCTCAATCTCCATCAGCTGCAGATACATGTCGCTGTTCTTGTCGGCCAGTGCCGCCAGCGAGTCGGCATACATTCTTTCCAGCCGGCCATAGTTTTCCTTCAGTCTGCCTATCTTTGTGTAGAATCCCAGCTCCTTGTAGAGATGGTTGCGCGCGGCGTAATATGCCAGCCTGCCTTCGCGGTTTAGCTCTCCGGTGTTGATCGAGGCCAGCAGTTCGTCCGACTCCATATACATTCCGGCCGTTGAACACTGAAAGGCTCTCAGCGCAGTGCAGTGGTTGGCGCTCATCATGTCGCCCTGGCTGCGCGCCATCCGTTCGGCCCTGCCGAGCCATGCTATGGCCGAGTCGTTCACGAAAGCCTTGTATTCCCTGTATATTCTGAATGCTGCCGCATATCGCGCGGCATATCCGCGGCTCTTGTCAAACTGCCGCTTGAAGCCTGCAATGCGTGCCTCGCGCTTGGATAAATAAACAGATGCATTGGCGATGGCCTCGTCAATGCATCTGTAAACCGAGTCCGTGCGTGCGGCATCAGCTGACGCCACCACCGGAACAAGCCATATAATAAGTAAAAATATGTTTCTCATCGCTGTCTTATGCTTAGCCGGAACATGCCTCCGCGGCCTTTGTAAGGTTCTGTGAGACATAGGTTTATCTCTTCCTGCAAAGATAAGACAATATTGCGAACACACAAAATTTACGGCCCGTTTTTTTTTATTTTGCCGTTATTGTCACGCTCTGCAGCGAGCGGCTGTCGTGGCCTGCCATGATATGAAACTCGCCCGGCTCGAACACCTTGCGGCCTTCGGCGTCGTAGAACGACAGGTCGTCTTCGGTGATGTCGAACTCAACGGTGCGGCTCTCGCCCTTCTTCAGGTGTATGCGGCTGAAGCCTTTCAGTTCCTTTACGGGGCGGCTGATAGATGCCACGGGGTCGCGCACATAGAGCTGCACCACCTCGTCGGCGTCATAGTTGCCCGTGTTGCTCACCGTCACCGCTGCCTTAAAGTTGCGTCCGCTGCCCGTAACGCTCAGTTTGCCGTAGCTGAAGCTCGTGTAGCTCAGGCCGTAGCCGAAGGGGTAGAGCGGGTCGTTCACCTCGTCGAGATAGTTGCTGGCATACTTGCGGAACTCTTTTGTGCCTTCGGGCACGGGGCGTCCCGTGTTGAGATGGTTGTAATAGATTGGTATCTGGCCCTCGTTGCGCGGGAATGTCATGGTCAGACGGCCGCTCGGAGCCACGTCACCGAACACCACGTCGCATATAGCGTCGGCTGCCTCGCTGCCTCCGAACCATACGTTCAGTATCGCGTCCACATTATTTTGCTCCCAAGTAAGCACCGTCGGACGGCCCGAGAAGTTGAGCATCACCACCGGCTTGCCCATCTTCACAAGCTCGGCGAGCAGCTCGCGCTGAACGTCGGGCAGCACAAGACTCGTGCGGCTCGAGCATTCGCCCGACATGTCGGCACTCTCGCCCATGGCACACACTATCACATCGGCCTTGCGTGCCGCCTCGAGAGCCTCTGCCTTGAGCTGTGCGTCGTCGCCTCTCGTTATGTTCTTGCCGAACTCTGCCGCGCGCTGACGTGCCGAGTCGGCCATCAGGTTGCATCCCTGCGCATACAGAAGTTCTGCTTTTCCGGCCAGCGCGCGCTCCATTCCTTCCTTCAGCGTCGGGTATTTGTCGGGAGTGTAGGCCACGCACCATGTGCCCGCCATGTTGGCGCGGGTGTCTGCCAGCGGACCTATCAGCGCTATCTTGCCCTGCTTCTTCAGCGGCAGCAACGACTTGTCGTTCTTCAGCAGCACAAATGTCTCGGTGGCAATGCGCCTTGCCTCGGCGCGGTTTTCGTCTGTGAAGATGTCGCGCTTGCGCCTTTTCGTGTCGCAGTATTTGTACGGATCGGCAAAAAGTCCCAGCTTATATTTAGCCTCGAGCACCCTGCGGCATGCCTTGTTGATGGCCTCCTCGCTCACCGTTCCGTCCTTTACCGACTGCTCCAGCGTGCCGATGAATCCCATGGAGCACATGTCCATGTCGGTGCCGGCATTGAGGGCAGCTGCCGAACAGTCTTTCAGCGAACCGCCAACGCCGTGGCTCAGCATCTCGCCTATAGAGCCGTAGTCGGTCACAACGAAGCCGTCGAACTTCCACTGGTTGCGCAGCACATCCTCAAGAAGCCACTTGTTGGCCGTTGCCGGCACATAGTCAACCAGGTTGAACGATGTCATCACGCTGCCCGTTCCTGCCTTTACGGCGGCGCGGTAAGGCTCGAGATATTGGTTATACATGCGCAGACGGCTCATGTCAACGGTGTTATAGTCGCGTCCCGCCTCAACGGCGCCATACAGGGCGAAGTGCTTCAGGCATGCCATAACGTTGGCGTTGCTGCTGTAGTCGCCCTGATATCCGCGAATCATGGCCTCGGCTATGCGTGAGCCGAGATAGGGGTCTTCGCCGTTTCCCTCAGATATGCGGCCCCAGCGGGCATCTATGCAGATGTCTACCATAGGGCTGAACACCCAGTTGATGCCGTCGGCCGTGGCCTCCTTTGCGGCTATTTGGGCAGCACGCTCTATGGCGTTGAGGTCCCAGCTGCATGAAAGCGCGAACGGAATGGGGAATATCGTCTCGTATCCGTGTATCACATCCATGCCCACAAGCAGCGGAATGCCCAGCCGGCTCTTCTCAACGGCCAGCTTCTGCAGTGCCTTTATCTTGTCGACGCCCTTCAGGTTGAACACGCCTCCAATCTCTCCGGCCTTTATCTTGCCGCTTACTTCAGAGTCCTGGGCCTGTCCCGTGGTTATGTCGCCTGCCACCTGAAGGTTAAGCTGACCAATCTTCTCGTGCAGAGTCATGCGCGACATGAGGCCGTCAACAAACTTATCCATCTCCTGGTTCTGCGCGCTCACCGCCCCGGTCAGCAGCAGTGCAGCCGCAGTTGTCAGTATTTTGCTTATTTTCATCATATGATTTATGTCTTTAGATGTCAATGACTATTTCAGAGTAAACGCCACTTTGCTCACAATATTGTCTGAAGCATTGCCCACGAGAGCCTCAAACTGTCCCGGCTCCGCGGTCCAGCTGGCAGCCTTGTCGTCGTAGAAGCTGAGGGCGTCTTTGCCTATTGTTATGGTTACTTCCTTGGTTTCGCCCGGCTGGAGATAAACTTTCTTGAATCCTTTAAGCTCTTTGTAGGGGCGCGGAAGCGACGACTCGCAGTCGTGAATGTAGAGCTGCACCGTCTCAGAGCCTGCCACCTTGCCCGTGTTGGTGACGCTGACGGTGAACGAAAGGCTGTCGGCTGTGGTGATGCTTGCGGCACTTGCCTTTGCCTTGCCTATCTTGAAGCTCGTGTAGCTCTCGCCGTGTCCGAAGGCAAAGAGCGGCTTTGTCTTCTCCTTGTCAGCCCAGCGGTAGCCCACAAAGATGCCTTCCTTATACTCTTCGTCAATGATTTTCTTGTCGGCGCGCCATGTTCCGGGATATGTGTTGAGCTTGTGCGCACCCACATCGTTGAGCGATGCCGGCCATGTGAAGGGCAGTTTGCCCGACGGGTTGGTGCGTCCTGTCAGCACGTCGGCAAGAGCATGGCCTGCCATTGAGCCGAGGAACCAGCCCTGAACTATTGCGGGCACCGAACTCTTCCACGGCATTGCCACGGCGTTGCCCGATATGTTGACGAATATCAGACGCTTGTTGGCCTTGGCAAGAGCCTCCACCACCTTGTCCTGATCATAGGGCAGGGAGTAAGACTTGCGGTCGTGACCCTCGGCATCCTGGTAGTCGCTCTTGTTGAGTCCGCCGAAGAACACCACGTAGTCGGCCTTGCGTGCCTTGTCTACGGCCTCGGCTATAAGCTCTTCGGGCGAGCGGCTGTCAGCAAGTTGCTGTCCTGTGGTCACGCCGTTGTACTCGCCAGTGATGTCGCCTACATATCCGCGGGCATAGTCAACCTCGATGTTCATGCCTTCGAGACAAGCCTTCAGACCGTCGAGAGGCAGTTCCTCATGCTGCGCCTTGAGCGAAGAGCTGCCGCCGCCTACGGTCATCATCTTGATGGCATTCTCGCCGACGACGAGCACGCGGCGTGCCTTCAGAGTGTCTATGGGCAGCACGCGGCCCTTGTTTTGCAGCAGCACGATGCCTTCGGTGGCTATTTTGCGTGCGGCGTCGTAGTGAGCTTCAGAGCAGAGCGAGCCAAACTGGCGGTTGCGGTTCATGTTGGTGCGGAAGAAAAGGCGCAGCACACGTCTGACCTTGTCGTTGAGTTCCTTCTCCGTGTAGGTGCCGTCCTGTATCAGTTTGCGGTAAGGCGAAGCCAGATAATAGTTGTCGTAGGCGTCTGAAGTGCCGAAGGAAAGGCCGTCGGTCCATGTGCCGAACTCCATGTCGAGTCCGTTCTCAACGGCCTGACGTGTGTCGTGCGTGCCGCCCCAGTCGGATACCACCACGCCGTCGTAGCGCCACTGGCCCTTCAGTATGTCGTTGATCAGCCACTGGTTGTGGCAGTTGTGCTGATCCTTATACAAGTTGTAGGCACCCATTATGCCCCATACTCCGGCCTCGGTTACGGCAGCCTTGAAGGCAGGAAGATAAATTTCGTGGAGCGCACGGTTGTCAACTATGACGTTTACCTGATGCCGGTATTCCTCGTCGTTGTTGAGAGCGAAGTGCTTTACGCAGGCTGCCACGCCCTTTGACTGCATGCCCTGGATGTAGGGCACCACCATGCGTGAGGCAAGGTAGGGGTCTTCGCCCATGTATTCAAAGTTGCGTCCGCCCAGCGGAGTGCGGTAGATGTTGACGCCGGGGCCTAGAATCATGTCCTTGCGGCGATAGAGAGCCTCCTCGCCGAGGCTTTCGCCGTAGATGCGGCTTATGGCCGGATTCCATGTGGCGGCAAGGCACGTTAGCGCCGGAAAGGCCACGCACGAGTCGTTGGTCTGGCCTGCCTGCTCCCATTTGTCCCACAGCACGTCGGGGCGCACGCCGTGAGGACCGTCGTCGGTCCAGAAATCAGGTATGCCCAGACGCTTCACTCCGGGTGAGCTGAACTTGCTTTGAGCGTGGATTACGGCAATCTTCTCGTCGAGCGTCATGCGCTTCAGGGCGTCTTCCACTCTCTCTTCAATGGGTTTTGTGTCGTCGAGATACACCGGCGTGCCCTGTGCGTATGCACTCATTGAGCATACGCCTAGGAGCAGGGCCGGTATAGATTTAATAAAGATTTTCATGTTATGTAAGTATTTTTAGTTTCATGATGTAAGGTGTCCGAGGGCTATTTCTGGAACACGCGCACATAGTCTATCTTCATAGTCGTTGGCAGTGCGCTGTCGTCGGTGCCCTTGTATCCGCCCCAGTCGCCTCCCCACGCAAGGTTGAGGATGACGTAGAAAGGCTTGTCGAAGGGCCATGCCTCAACGCCTGAGCCGTCGTTGGCATAGTCGAGAATCATCTTGCCGTCGACATAAAACTTCAGATGGTCGGGTGTCCACTCGCAGGCATACACGTGGAACTCGTCTTCGGCGTCGGCAACGTGCAGCGTCGCATGCTCTATGGCAGTGCCCGTGTTGTTGTATTTCTGGCAGTGTATGGTCGACGACACGTCGCCCGGGTCGGCTCCCACTTCCTCCATGATGTCTATCTCGCCGCAGCGCGGCCACGGGTTTGTGGTGAAGTCGTTGCCCGCCGGCATCATCCAGAAGGCCGGCCACGTGCCCTTGCCCTTGGGAAGTTTTATGCGTGCCTCAAACCATCCGTACTTCCAGCCTGTCGACACGTTGGCATATACTCGTCCAGAGTATATCGTAGAGCCTGCCTTGAAGCAGTTGATGCTGAGCTTTCCGTCGGCAATCTCGGTTACGCGGCGGCCTGCAGCCTGTCCGTCCACATAGGTCTGCAGCTCGTTGTTTACCCATCCCGGGCCCTGCTCCTCGTGAGTCCACCATGCGGTGTTGAGCGTTGTGCCTTGGTCAAACTCGTCGTTCCACACCAGACGGTAGCCTTCGGGCACGCTGATATTGTTGTCGGGCGCCGACTCCTGCACTACGCTTATCTGCTGAGAACCTTCGGATGAGGCTACGGTAACGATGCCCGAGCGCGACTTCAGTTCATTGCTCGGCTCCACTTCTATGCTCACTGCTCCTGCCGCGGCTGTGGCCTTTATCCATGCCACGTCGGCAGATGCCGTGAAGTTGTCCTGCGAACTCACCCCGACGCTGAACGTTCCGCCGGCAGAAGGGGCATAGACCGAAGTTTCGGCCACGCCTATCGTGGCGGTCTGACTTACCTTCACCGTGTCGCGCACAGTGCCAGAGCGCACCACCACCATGCCCGAGCGTGCCTCCGTGCCCTTGTTGGCACTGACGCTGAGCGTTATGGTTCCCTTGTCAGCCGTGGTGCCGTTGAGGCTGATGCCCATCCATGTGTCGGGCGTGTAGGCTGTCCATCCCTTGCCGGTAGACGTTACGTCTATGGTGAATGTTCCTCCGGCTGCGCCTGCCGTTATCTCGTCGGGCGAGCATTTTACCGATATGTCTGTCCCTGTCTTATCGTCGTCATCGCTGTTGCTGCAGCTCGATGACGTGAGGGCAAACACGGAGAATATTGTAACAAAAATATATTTTTTCATATCCATTATGATGTTTTTCTTTCGCATTTACAGTCCTGTGCCGCATTGATTTTGCACGACTGCATAACGCCTTGATTCTCAATGTGTTGCAAAAGGTATCCTTTTGGCTTCCAAAAGACGGCCTTTCAGCCTGTAAAAGGTGGTCTTTTGGAACCTCATTTGCGGCCTTTTGCAAATAAAGCTGCCGCAGACGCTCCCCAAGCTCCCCGCAGGCGTGCCTTGCGTGGGTGCTGTGCGGCCTTTACGGCGGTGTGGGATATGTCTGCGACAAGCATCGAAAGGTAAAAAAATTAATTTAGAAATTAGTAAAAGAAAAGGTCCGGCGGGCAAGAGCCATAGGCCCTTTCCGCCGGAGTATGAAAAGGATTATTCTATTGTTTTCTGCAGAACTATCTTGCTTATCGATGCCGTCAGACCGGCCGGATTACCTCCGAAGTCGACAACGAGAGTCAGTTTGTCGGCAGCACCTGCAGCCATCACGCTTGCCGGAACCTTCAGCGTGTAGTCGGCATCAGCGTCGAGGTCAACCTTCTTCATGAACAGGAAGTTGTCGTCTGATGCGCTGTCTGTCAGCTTCACCGTAACGCCCTTTGTAGCGGCAGATGCGTGCAGCGTGCAGCAGAAGTCGTATTTTACGCCTGCCTCGGCCGGAATGTCAGTGTGAAGTTTTACCTGTGCCTGCCACTGTTCAAATGTAGCTTCGGGCAGAACCACCGTGTATGTGCCGTTGCTGGCGGTGAATGCCGGGTCGGCTATCTGGCTCCATCCCGGTGCATAGTAGAATTCTGTGGTGAATGCGCCGTTGTCGTCAACCGGTTTCCACAGGTTCGTCTCAGCGTCATAGTCATATACGGTGTCGTCGGTGTCAACCTCCGGCAGCACTGTTCCGTCGTCGTTGGCATGGTCTTTCAGCACGAGGCTCTCAATGTTGATGCTCGTGTTGGCAGCATTTCCGCCGAAGTCGAACACAAGTTTCAGCTTGCTGATGTCGAGTCCCGCCATGTCGCTCTTCCAGAAACATTTAGGTTCGCCGGCCTTCAGTTCAACCTCCTCGGCAAAGTAGAACACGTTGTCGTCGCTTGCATCAACAAGTTTCACCATGACAGCAGGATGATCGGTGCTTGAAGTCAGTATTACAGAGAAGTCGTATGTCTTGTCTGCCGATGTGGCCATGTCGGTTTCGAGGAACATCTGAGCCTGCCATCTCTCTGAAGTGGCCGAAGGCAGAGTTATGCTATAGTCATAACCGTTCTTGACATAGATAGGATCGTTTGTCTGAGCCCATCCCGGAGCATAATAGAACGACGGATCGCCGATGTTGGCCTTGCGCCACATGTTGAACTCGCTGTCCTCCTTGAATCCGCCGAAGCCGCTTATTCTTGTCTTGTCAATGTGGAATGTGCGTGTTATCTGGCCGTCGCTCATGCCGTTGCGGTTTCTTATCTGCAGCGCAACCGTGTAGTCGCCTGCCTTGCGGTAGAACTGAGAGTCAACCGTTGCGGTAGAGTATTTGGTTCCGTCTATAATCCATACAGGTGTCACGCCGGGCTGCTCGTCGAATGAGAACACGGCATAGTTGGTCTCCTGATTAACCGTTACGTGTACAAACTCCTCATACGCTGCAGCGTCGGGCAGTCCGTTGGGGTCGGCACCCTCAAAGCTTTCGGGTGAGCATGAGCCGAGAGTGAGGCCCAGCATCATCAGCGCGCTCCCAAATATTTTATATGTCTTGTTCATAGCTTTCATCTTTTTTTAATAATCGTTTTGTTTAAGGTTCGGGTCTGACGACATCTCAGTGTCAGGTATCGGCAGATATTTCTTGCTCTCAGACCATGTGTTTGTGCGGTAGCCATACTCGTCGGGAACGAGCACCTGAGGTGCCTTGCCTGTACGGACGAGGTCCCAGTAGCGTTTGCCTTCGCCCACGAACTCGAGCTGGCGCTCTCTTATTATTATGTCTTCGCTCACGCTTTCAAGTGTGGCTATGTGCGCTCTCTGTCTTACCAGGTTGACATATCTCAGCGCCTCAGCCTGGTCGCCGCCCGTCTTCAGTATCAGTTCGGCAGCGTTGAGCAGACATTCAGCATAGCGGTAAACTCTCAGGTTGTTGTTAAAGTTGAGGTCGGCGTCGGCCTTCTGTCCAGCATTGCCGTCGGGTGTGGCAATATATTTAGCCAGGAAGAGGCCCGTGTCCTGATAGCGTTTGTTATATTCGCCGTTGGCAGCGGCGTTGAAGCATGTTGCGTCGCGGCGTGTGTCGTTGCCTGCATAGCGTTCGTAGGTCTCTGTGCGCACCGGACAGAATCCCCATCCGCCTGCCACTCCGGCTGTGCCGTCAACCCATTGGTTGGGGCTTATCAGTCTTGGCAGCACCGTACCGCCCGAAGCCAGCGGGTTGCTGTATGAGCGAATGGCATTCTCCGACTTATAGTTGATTTCCCATATCGACTCCTGGCACCATTCGCCCGACTCCTTCCAAAGGGCTGCATAGTCAGGATTCAGGTCGTATAGTCCGCTGCTTATTATGTCTCTCATATATTGCAGGGCCTGTCCGTATCTGCTCTCGTCGTTCTGATACATCACCATCTCGGTGTAGAGCATGTATCCCATGGCCTGTGTCACGCGGCCAAGCTCGCTCTCGTCTGCCTTCATCGGCAGCAGGTTTTTGTCGAGTACATCCTTCAGGTCGGTTATCACGTTTTCGTAAACCTCGTCTGCCTTCAGCTGCGGAGCCGTGTATGGCATTGCCTCAAGATTGTCCGTGAAGAAAGGAATGTTGCCCCAGAACTTCCAAAGGTTATTATAATAGTAGGCTCTCAGCACGCGTGCCTCTGCCGAAGCCTTGTCGATGAAGTCCTGGCTCAGCTCGTCGCGCGAGTCGTTGATATAGCTCAGCACGTCGTTGGCGCGCTTGACGCCTGAATATTCGTCGGTCCACAAGCCTGCGGGAGTCTGGTTTGGCAGCGCCTCAAAGTTCATCATGAGGTGCCAGAACTGGTTGTCGGTCTTGCTCGAGCCGCCCACCCAGATGTCGTCGGCCATGATGTCGCTCATCAGGTTGATTGGGCAATAGTAGCCGTTGCCCCAGTCGGGCCACTGCAGAGGATTGTATGCAGCCACCAGAGCCTCCTCAACGTGCTCCTGTGTGTTGAAGTATTCACCCACTGTGTCGGTAGGAGGTGTCAGGTCAAGAAAGTCGTCGCTACATCCTGACAGGGTGAACACTGAAAGCATTCCGAATGCAAACAATATTTTAGATTTCATGATATGTCGTTTTTTCGTTTATTTAAAGATTTATTAGTCAGTATCTTTATCAGAAGCTCAGGTTAAGACCTACGGTGAATACGCGTGCCTGCGGATATACGCCATAGTCAACTCCGAGAGATGTTCCGCTTGATGCAACCTCAGGGTCGAAGCCCCAGTATTTTGTAAACGTTATCAGGTTCTCGGCTGCAACATACACGCGCAGCTTCTCGATGAATGCCTTTCGTGTGAGGCTTTGCGGCAGAGTGTAGCCCAGCTGTATGTTCTTCAGGCGGAAGTAAGAGGCGTCATGAACATAAAGGTCTGATGAAACCCAGTTTACGTTGTCGCCGAGTATGAACATAGGATACTTGTTTGATGTGCCCGGACCTGTCCAGCGGCTCAGCATCCATGAAGGAAGGTTAGATGCGGCGATGTCCACACGTCGTGTAGCGTCGAACACGTCGGCACCTGCAACGCCCTGCCACATCATGCTGAAGTCGAATCCGCGCCACTCAGCGTTGAGGCTTATACCGAATGTCCAGTCGGGCATTCCCTTTCCGATCTTGGTCTGGTCGTTGGCAGTGATGGCTCCGTCGCCGTCAATGTCGACAAATCTTACGTATCCGGGTTTGGCATCCGGCTGTATGAGTTCGCCTTTGTCGTTGACATAAGAGTTGACTTCCTCCTGTGTCTGGAATATTCCTGCGGTCTTGTAGCCGTAGAAGAACGGGAACGGCTGTCCGTTCTCACCGCGTGTTATCGTGCCTGCTGTCTGGAAACTGTCGTAGTTGGCAAAGCCGGTGTCGTTGCCGAGCTTTATCAGTTTGTTCTTAAGATAAGAGGCGTTGCCCTTCAGGCTGAAGTGAGCGTCGGCAACATTGAATTTGTATCCTGCCTCAAACTCAACTCCGCTGTTCTCCATGTCGCCCACGTTTCCGTAAGGTTTGTTCTCGCCTACGTATGAAGGTATAGAGAGAGTCATGAGCATGCCGTTGGTCTTTTTCTTGTAATAGTCTACCGTGAAGGTAAGGGCGTTGTTGAAGAAGCCGAAGTCGAGACCGATGTCTGTCTGCTCTGATTCCTCCCATTTAAGGTCAGGGTTAGGAATGATGCTTGCCTTTATACCGTTGGTTACGGCCTCGTCGCGTCCGAAGATATAGTTGTTGTTGACAGATGTGAGTGATAGATACTGGAAGTTACCGATGTTGTCGTTACCGTTCTTACCCCAGCTTACGCGCACCTTGAGGTTAGACAGCCAGTCGGGACGGTTCTGCATGAAAGGTTCGTTGGTTACGTTCCATCCGAGAGAGAACGACGGGAATGTGGCGTATCTGTTGTTGGCGCCGAAGCGTGAGCTGCCGTCGCGGCGTACAGTGGCCTGCACCATGTAGCGCTCAGCGTAGTTGTAGCTCAGTCGGGCGAACATAGATGCCATTGTGTAAGGCTCTGCATATCCGCCGTAGACGGTCTGGTCGCCGTTTTCGGCAAGTCCGTTGGCATAGTCGATGTAAGGCTTGTTGATGTCAATGAGGTAGTTGCGGCTTCCTCCGAGAGTCCAGCCTGTGTTCTTCAGCGCGCTCTGTCCGAGCACGACGTTGAATGTGTGGTCGCCTATTGTCTTGTCGTATGTCAGCACGTTTTCAATCTGCCATACCGTGCCGCGGTCGCTTTCAGACGATGCTTTAGAGAATTCGCTGAACTGGTTGGCGCGGAGATAGTAGACCGGAGTATATGACTCGTTGCCCCAGAACGACATGTCGGCGCTGTAAGAGGTGCGGAACTTCAGTCCGTCCCATATCTGCAGCTCGCCTATGAAGTTGGCAACAAACTTATGAGACCAGTTGGCAGCGCCCGGCAGAGAGAGGTTCTGCAGCGGGTTAGTCATCTCGTTGTAGTCAGGACCGGCAAGAGTATAGAGGTTGCCGTTCTTGTCGTACATGGGCACGTAGCCTGCCGTTCCGGCATATTTGTCGTTCTGTGCGTCGGCAGCCTCGCCTGTAAGGGTAGGCGTGAGGATAGGCGACATGGCCAGGGCGCTGCCCAGCGGTGAGCCCCACTGAGAGTTGGCGTCGATGCTCTTGCTCTTAACGCGGGCATAAGAGAGGTTGACCGTGATGTCGAGCTTGTTGAGCCAGTTGCGTGTCTTGCTCTCGTCGAAGAGAGTATATTTGGTGTTGCTGCGCAGGGTCAGACGGTTATAGTTAGAGCGGTCGTAGTCGCCGCCGATGATACCTTCCTGTGTGTAGTATCCGAGAGAGAGGTAGTAGTTGAGCTTTTCAGATGCACCGCTCACCGTAAGTTCGTGGTTTGACACGGGCGCATTGTCGTTGAAGAGCTCTTCCTGCCAGTCTGTTCCTTCGCCGTAAGAGTAAGGATCGCTGTAGAGAGGAGCCTGTCCTGAGTTGATGCGTCCTTCGTTCATCATTATGGCATAGTCGGTTGCGTTGAGCACGTCGCGCTTTCTCCACGGGTTCTGCCATCCGTAAGAGAAGTTGTAGTTTACGCGTGTCTTGCCTATCTTGCCGCTCTTGGTTGTAACGAGGATGACACCATTGGCAGCACGCGCACCATATATTGCGCCCGAAGCTGCGTCCTTGAGCACCTCGATGCTCTCGATGTCGCTCGGGTTGAGGTAGTCGAGTCCGCCGGTGATAGGCATTCCGTCTACTATGTAGAGCGGGTCAGAGTTGTTGATGGTGCCGATACCGCGCACACGTATCTGCGCTGCGGCTCCCGGCTGACCTGAAGACGACGTTACGGTAACGCCGGCAGCGAGTCCCTTCAGGGCGTTGTCCATGCGCACGGGTGCCGTGGCAGCCAGGTCGTCGGCCGAAACCTTGGCTATTGATGCTGTCACGACGCTCTTCTTCTGTACGCCGTAACCCACTACGACAACCTCGCTGAGCAGCTCGTTGTCCTCGTGCATCACGATTCGCATGTCGGCTTCGGCCTTTGTCTCTACAGTCTTGTAGCCGATGTACGACACGGTTATCATGCTGCCTTCAGGCACCTGCTGCAGCTTAAACACTCCGTTTAGGTCGGACACTGCACCCTTTGTTTCGCCTTTGAGGAATACAGATGCTCCGATAATCGGCTCACCGTTTGTGTCAACGATGGTTCCCGAGCAGTCTATCTTCTGCGCGGCAGCCGTCATTGAGAACAATGTGGCCAATAAGATTAGCATTAGAAATCTACACGTTTTCATAAAATTATTAGTTTTATAAAGATTATGTTTATTCACGGTTTTTTGCGGTTTGCAATAGTTTCGGCGCAAAAGTATTAAAAAAAGTTTCGCATGTAAAGCCTGCAAATACAAGAAGTGGACGAATGTGGACGCCGGATTTCGCTATAATGCATTATATCAGACGGTTACGTCTGCAACCGTTTGCAGAAAAAGTGGATTGATAATAATTGTAAAAATCACATTAATATCATAAAAATGACCTGTTTTCGGGCTTAAAAGTGTCTAAATGTAACGTCAGTGGCATTAAATTTCCGTGTTTCGGGGCATATTTTTACAAAGTGTAACCAATATTTGTTAAAACCATTTTATGCCTTCTGCGGCATATTTTTATCATAAAAAATACACCTCGTGATCATTCTCCCTGCCTGTTGACGGCATGTTTTCCGGCAGCCAGTGTTCAGTCTCCGGCAGCCGCTTCCGGGCATCGTTGTTCATAGCCGTGTATGCTGTTGCGCGGAGCCCCGTATCAGTCGGTTTTCCAATATGTGCCCTTTCGCATTGCAAAAGACCACATATTGCACGCTAAAAGGCCACCTTTCAGGAGCTAAAAGATGGCCTTTTGCAACGCACTGAATATCAGTATGTTATGCGTGCGGTTATATCTTACCTTATTAAGTATGTCCTGAGGCGCTGCAAAGTTTGTCCCGATGTGCTGTCGGCAACCGTTTTTTGATATGTTTCTGACTATTTCATGCAGAAACGGAAAATATGAACATACGGCACGAAAATGTCGTAATGACGGCACGGAGCATACTGCCTATCTTTGCAGCGGATAAATGAAACAAAAGATATGAAGAGACTATTATTCACATTTGCCATTGCCTGCGCGCTTATTCCTCTTAATGCGCAGGAGACGCTCACGCTCAGTCAGTGTCTGCGCATGGGCATAGAGAACAACCTTCAGTTGCAGACCAGGCGCAACGACATAGCCAAGGGCGGGCACGCCATAACCGAAAACCGTGCCAAACTGCTGCCGCAGATCAACGCCGTGGTGTCGATGAACGACAATTTCAATCCGCCCGTGTCGGTAACCGACGGCTCTGCATACGGCAATCCGTACAACGTGACGAAGACACTGCAGTATAACGCCTCGGCAGGACTGCAGCTCCAGATGCCGCTCTACAACCAGACGCTGCTCACGGCGCTCGACATCACGAAGATGATGGACCGCATCAACCGCCTCGGCTACGACAAGGCGCGCAACGATCTCATGGAGCAGATAGCCAAGATGTACTATCTCGCGCAGAGCACAGCCGAGCAGATAGCCATCGTCAGGGCCAACATCACGCGGCTGGAGGAGCTGAAGAACATCACCGTGGCATTCTTCGACAACGGCATGGCCATGGAGGTTGACGTCAAGAGAGTGAACATCAATCTGGAAAACCTTCAGGTGCAGCGCGACAACGCCGAGGCAATGCTCGTGCAGCAGATCAACATGCTGAAGTACGTAATCGACTATCCTGCCGACAAGGATATCGCGCTGACGCCCGTGGATGCCTCGAGTGTTGAGGCTGTCGAGCTGTCGGGACTTTGCGAGTCGCTGCCCGAACTGCAGCTGTTGCAGAAGCAGGGCGAGCTGTCGGAGAAGCAGCAGAAGATGATTCAGCAGGGATATCTGCCCTCGCTCATGCTCACGGGTAACTTCACTTACTCTGCCTTCACCGACAAGTTCAGCAACTGGTTCCACTCAGGACCGTCTAACCACTGGTACAACTCATCGGGCCTGGGCATCACGCTGCGCGTCCCGGTGTTCGACGGACTGGAGAAACGCTCCAAAATACGCAAGGCAAAGCTCGACGCCGAGAACGCACGCCTGGCATACGACGACGCCCTTAAAGGTCTGCGCACGCAATACATGAATGCCACCAACGACCTGATGAACAGTCGCCGTAACTTCACCAAGCAGCTCGACAACTACCGCCTGGCCGAAGATGTCTACGCCGTAACCACCGACCGCTACCGCGAAGGCATCGCCTCTATGACTGAGGTGCTGCAGGACGAGATGCAGATGAGCGAGGCACAGAACAACTATGTAACGGCTCACTACAGCTACCGCCTGACCGCTCTGTCGCTGCTAAGGCTTACGGGACAGCTCGACTCGCTGCTGAAATAAGCCTGATGTCAGGTCAACATCATACATAACATAAAATCAACATACATCAACAACTTTAAAATATACCACAATGGAAACCCAGAACAACAACATACAGCAGACCAGCACACACGCACAGCAGGCAAAGAAACTTAGAAGACAGCGCACAAGACAAATCGTGGCAAGCATCTTCGGCATTGCAATTCTGGTGTGCGGAATAGTGAAAACGTCAATGATTTTTCTCGACTACAATAACACCGAGACAAGCAACGACGCTCAGATAGAGCAGTATATCTCGCCCGTAAACCTCCGCGCATCGGGCTATATCAAGCAGGTCTGCTTCACGGAGCATCAGAACGTGAAGAAAGGCGACACCCTCCTGATACTCGACGACCGCGAATACCGCATACGTGTGATGGAGGCCGAGGCTGCGCTTAAGGACGCCATAGCCGGCGCTTCGGTAGTAGGGCAGTCGCTGCAGACGTCAGAGGCTTCGGCATCTGTCTACGAGTCGTCTATCGCCGAGGTGAAAATCCGCCTGGCAAAGCTCGAGAAAGACCGCGCACGCTACAAGAACCTGCTGGAGCGCAACGCCGCAACGCCGATACAGCTGGAGCAGATTGAGACCGAATATGAAGCCACGAAGAAGAAGCTCGACGGCCTTATCAGTCAGCAGAAGGCTGCCAAGTCGGGCGTAAGTGAGGTGTCTACGCGCCGCCAAAGCTCTGAAGCTGCCATCGAAAGGGCACGCGCCGCACTCGAGATGGCACGCCTTAACCTCTCTTACACGGTTGTAGTTGCTCCCTGCGACGGCAAGTTGGGACGCCGCACCGTTGAGGACGGACAGTATGTTTCGGCAGGACAGACGCTGACATACATCATGCCCGACACGCAGAAATGGGTGATAGCAAACTATAAGGAGACGCAGATTGAGAATCTGCACGTAGGTCAGGAGGTTGTGCTTACAGTGGACGCAATGGACGGACGCGAGTTTAAGGGACGCATAACGGCCATCTCAGGCGCCACAGGATCAAAGTATTCGCTCGTCCCGACGGACAATTCTGCCGGCAACTTCGTGAAGATTCGCCAGCGCGTTCCTGTCAGAATCGACTTCACTGGACTGTCGAAGGCCGACAACGAACGCCTTGCTGCCGGAATGATGGTGGTCGTAAAGGCCAAAAAGCAATGATAAAGCAGGAGATTGTTAATTAAGAATTGAGGATTAAGAATTAAGAAAACATGCTCTTTTTAATTAAGAATTGAGAATTAAGAGTTAAGAAGACATGCTCCCGGAGCATTCAACATAAAAAGTATTGAGCCATGGAACAAAATGTGATTAGCGTAAGTTATGGGGCAAAATACAAGAATTATCCGTTCTACAACTGGGTGCCCAAGCCGCTCGGAATTATCCTGCTGATACTTCTGTTCATACCTATCCTTACGGTGGGCGGCGTATATACCGCCAACAGCGGCGAGATGACGAGCGGACTGGGCATACAGTCGGAACACATACAGTTTGTCGGTTTCGTCACGTCTATAGGCATGGCGGCCTTCTCTCCCTTCTTTTATCAGCTGGTGTGCATACGCCGCGAGAAGATGATGTGCGTAGTGGGGTTCTCCCTTCTGTATCTTCTCAGCTATGTGTGTGCCGTCACCGACAGCATATTCGTGCTGGCTCTGTGCAGCCTTATCATGGGTTTTCTGCGCATGGTGCTCATGATGGTCAATCTGTTTACGCTCATACGCTACGCCTTCGGCATGGAGGCCACGCGTAACATAACGCCGGGCAACGAGCCGGACGACGAGCAGGGATGGGACCGCCTGGACTCGGAGAAGAGCAAGAGTATGCCCATTATATACCTGTTCTTCATGATCCTGGGACAGCTCGGCACGTCGCTCACGGCATGGCTGGCATACGAATATCAGTGGCAGGACGTCTACTACTACATGATGGGCATGACGCTCGTGGCAATACTTGTGGTGCTTGTAACGATGCCTTACCACGCATACAACGGCCGCCGCTTTCCGATAACGTTCCGTAAGTTTGGCAACGTGGCCGTGTTCAGCTCGATGATGACCTGCGGAATATATGTGCTGGTCTACGGCAAGACGCTCGACTGGTTTGCCGACCCTACCATCGTGCGCTCCACGATACTCACCGTTGTGTTTGCAGCAGTATTCTTCTACATGGAGTGGTCGCACCGCTCGCCCTATTTCCTTATGGAAGTGTTCCGCCTGCGGACGATAAACATGGGCATAGTGCTGTTCCTTCTGCTCATGGTATTCAACACAAGTTCGATGTTTGTCAACGTGTTTACCGGCATAGGCATGGAGATAGACAACTGGCAGAACGCTGCGCTGGGCAACTGGAGCATGCTTGGCTACTTCATAGGAGCCGTGATAGCTATAATCCTCGGCTCGCGCAACGTCAAGCTGAAATATCTCTTCGGCCTCGGATTTCTGCTCATCGGAGTGTCTGCCCTGTTCATGTATTTCGAGGTGCAGACGGCCGGACTTTATGAAAGGATGAAGTATCCTGTGATTATACGCTCAACAGGCATGATGCTTATATACTCTCTCACGGCCGTATACGCCAACCAGCGCATGCCCTACAAGTATCTTTCCACATGGATATGCATCATGCTCAGCGTGCGCATGGTTATCGGTCCGGGCATCGGTTCGGCACTATATTCGAACGTGCTTCAGCACCGTCAGCAGCATTATGTTACGATGTTTGCGCAGGATGTCGACCGCACCGACACGCAGACGGCTTCATCCTACGACCAGACCCTGCAGGGAATGCGCTGGCAGGGGCGCAGCGAGACCGAGGCAGAGAACATGGCTGCCATGTCGGCTAAGGGCAAAGTGCAGGTGCAGGCCACGCTGTCGGCTGTCAAGGAGATGTCGGGATGGACCTTCTACGGCTGTATTATCTCAATGCTCTTCGTACTCATTTATCCATATAAGAAGAGGAAATTATCTGCTTGGCGCGACTGACGGTCGGCCAAGTCAGATAATTTTATTAACTTAGCGGCCGTAAAACATCTGCCGCTATGGAAAAGACTACAGACGAAAAGGCTTCGGAACGGCTTGCCGCATTGCAGCATGACATAGCCTGCATGGCCGACGTGTGCTCGTCGGGGGGCGTGGTCAACGACCTGCCCGGGCGCATGACGGAGGGCTTCAGCAACTTCGGCATAGGCCTGATAGTATGCCACGAAGGCGAGTTTGAGTTCACCCTGTCAGGCCGCACCCATAAGGCCTGCCGTGGCGAAACCGTGTTTATACCCGAGGGGGCGTTCTTCAGCGTGGAGAGAAAGTCGGAGACGCTGCGCCTTAGCGTCATTGTCTATAAGACGGCTCCTATACGCTATCTGGTCGGTACGATGGTGCAGTCGGTGCAGCTCTACGCCCGTCTGTCGCCCGACCTGCCCTGCGTGTGGAGCACCGGATGCGAAGACGACATAGCGGGATATATCTCGCTGATAGGCAGCGGCGAGCCGCAGGCCGACGACCTCTTTGCCGTGAGCGAGCGCAAGATGCTCCTTCTGTCGCTCACTTACCGTCTGTGCATGGTGTTCAGCCGCAAGTATTTTGCCGACGGCTCTCACAACGCGCGGCGCACGGAGGTGTTCTTGAAGCTAATCCAGCTCATCGGCCGCCACTATATGGCAGAGCGCGGAGTGGCGTTCTATGCCGACAAGCTGTGCCTCTCGCCCAAATATCTGTCGGAGCTGTCTAAGGCGGTGTGCGGATACACCGTCCAGGAACTTGTCTTCAAGGCGATAACGCGCAAGGCTATGTCGCTGCTCGACAGCACGGGAAAGACCGTTGCCGAGATTGCCGACGACTTCCATTTCCCCAATCCGTCAAGCTTCGGCACGTTTTTCCGCAAGCAGACGGGCATGTCGCCGCAGAAATACCGCGAGCGGATATAACCTCTTGAATATCAATATGTTATAAATGGCGTTGTAAAAGGTCGTCTTTTGGCCTCTAAAAGACCACATATTGCACGCTAAAAGGCCACCTTTTGCAATGCGAAAGGTGGCCTTTTAGAAAACATACCCTGTGGGGGGTGTGTCTGATGTCATGTTTTTTGATTTGCGCCTGTGGTCGGGCGGCATTTTTGCCGCTGACTGTCTGGCGTCCGACAGCTATTTTATTATCTTCAGATTCTTGCCCGGTCTGTTGTAGCCGAAGCTCTCCTGCGGCATCTTGTTGTCGCTTACGGTGTAGCCGTCGGTGGCTTCGTCGAAGTAGATGCAGAAGGCTCTGCTGTTGGTTGCATACGGGGCAGGGTGGGGCATGCTTATCGTGTTGCCGCTGATAACTGAGCCTGGCTGGTTAGACAGCGTGTAGATGCCGCCTGCGTCGTACAGCTGTCGGGCGTAGTCGGTAACGGTGTTGCCGGTTATGCGGTTGTTGCGCATGCCGCTTTCGAGCGGCGTCCAGCCCCAGCCCACGCAGATGCCCGAGTAGTTTACGTGCGAAACCTCGTTGCCGCTTATCTCCGTGTCTCTCACATATCCTGCGCTCACGGCGCCGCATCCCCAGTCTTCGTTGGCGGCGTCGGTTATCTTGTTGCGCTCAATGGTCAGTCTGTTGCACATGTCGCTGCCTATTGACGGCGTGTAGGGTATGTGCGTCTCGAAGCCCTGCTCGCCAAACCAGCCCGCCATTATTGCCGTTCCGCCTATGTCGGTGAAGGTGCATCCGGTGATGTCCGACGAGCTTACGGCGTATGCCAGGTCTACGGCCGTGGCGCCGGTGTGGCTGAACGTGCATGAACTGAAGCCTATGCTGTCGGCAAACTGCGCCGTCACGGCTGCCTCGGGGCGCGCTATCCATGCCTGGTTTTCAAGCTCCGCCTTGTGGAACAGGCCCGGTTCGGCCAGCTTGTAGCCGTCTATGAAGCGGAAGCCTCCTTGCAGGGTGACGTGCCCTTCATACAGCGGTCGGCGCCATGCGGAGTGCTCGAAGGCTATGTTCTCAAACCTTATGTTGCTCACGTGGCGTTCGCGCGTGCCGCCGATGGTCAGCAGCGTCTCGAGCACGGGCACCGTGATGTCCATCGTGTTAGGGTCCTTGCCGTCCTCGGGATAATAGTATATGCGGCCCGAAGGATAGTCCTGATACCACTCGCCCGGCTCGTCGAGCAGTTCGGCGGCGTTGCAAAGGAAGAACGAAGAGCTGCCGCGCTCGCCGTCTATCACGGGTTGAGGCCACGGATGGGCAAACTCTATCTGGCTTTCGGGCTGATGAAACCACACCTTTGTCAGTCCGTTGCCCATGTCTTTCATCTCTCTTACACGCAATATGGCTATCGCCCAGCGCTGGTGCACGGTCATTTCGAGCTGCCGCGCGCGGCTCAGGTCGGTCTTGGGCGTGGGTATCGTTATGCTTTCGTCGGTGGTGTCAAAGGCCTTCATGCGCTCCATAACGCCATAGGCAAACTGCGACGCGCGCACGGCCTTGCGTCCGTCGGCCCACAACTGGCGCGTCTCCACAATGCGGTTGCCAGCCATCGGAGCATCGGCCACCCACACCTTGTCCCTTACTTGGGCAGGAAGGCGCTCGTCGTCGCAGCCCTTGCGCCAGCCTTTCACCTCAGTTCCGCCGCTGATTACGGCCCTCTCGCCGTCGGCAGAGCGTATTATCGTGGGACTATCGGCCGTTCCGCTGTCCTCCGGGCGTATGAACAGGGGCTTGTACAGGCGGTAAACGCCGCCGCTCATGATGATGTTTATGCCCCCCTCGGCGTTCCTTGAGCCGAGTCGGCGCCACTCTCTTGCCTGCTTAAGTGCCTGCTCGAGCGTCTTCAGCGGCGCCTCGCGTGTGCCTGCTGCCTTGTCGTTGCCGGCGGTTGATGACACGAATATGTCGCCTGCCGGTGCCGTGAGGTGGCAGCAGAGGGCGGCTATTACGGTAAAAAACAATTTCTTCATGATTTGATTTATTAGATAAAGGTAATTTAAGATATGTTTGTCCGTCCTGCCCGTGATGTCTGTCGGGCTGCAGGCCGGTTATCTCTGCAAATGTAAGAAAAATCGCCTTAACGGCAAAAACTTTGCTCCCTAATTGCGCATATTGGCCCTTCCGTATGTCGTGATACACGGTTATAAAAGAATGCGGCGAGGGTTTTGTGCCCCCGCCGCCTCTTAGGTAAATGATAAAGTTTAAGGTATTGTTGTTATTTCTTTTTCTTTCTTACGGCCCATCCTTCCTCGCTGAAGTCGGGTTCGTCGCCCACCAGCTTGGCGTTGTCGCGCTTGAAGAACTGCCGCCAGTCGTCGTTTATGCTGCTGTCGGCCTTCGGTGCCTTGGCCTTTTTCTTCTTCTTGGGGCTTTCTTCAGCCTCTCTTGCACGGCGCTTCGACTTCTTCTCAAATCTCTCGAAGCCTCCGTCCTTGGGTTCTCTGCGCTTTCTGCTGCGGCCTTTGCCGCCCTCGTCGGCGTCGTTGCAGCGCACGTCGCGTCCCTTGTATGTAGTTCCGTCGAGTGCGTCCATCACCTTTTCTGCGTCCTCCTCAGGCACTTCGATGTACGACATCTTGCTCAGCAGGTCGATGTTGCCCACCTCCTGGCGTCCCTTCATGTGCTTGTTGATAAACTGCATGATCTCTCCGGGATAGAATCCGTCGGCCTTTCCCAGGTTGATAAACAGGCGGCGGTAGCCCTCCTCGGCCTTGCGGGTGCGCTTGCGGGCGTCGTCCTTGCGGTCTTTCTTGCGGCTTTCGCCCTGCACCTGCACCTTTCCGATTTCGGGAGCGTCGGCATAATAGGCAAGGAACTTGCCGAACTCAACGCTCACAATCTTCTTTATGAGGTCTTCTTTGTCGATGTATTCAAAGTAGCGGTTGATGTCTTCCATGAACGGAGCTATCTCTTCCTCGTTCACGTCGGTCTTGACTATCTGGTCCATCACCTTGTAGAGCTGCTTCTTGCATATCTCCTGAGCCGACGGCATGACGCCTTCTACAAACTTCTTGCCGATGGTTTTCTCTATGGCGCGCATCTTTGAGCGCTCGCGAGAGTGGATTATTGATATCGAAGTGCCCTTCTTTCCGGCGCGTCCTGTTCGTCCGCTGCGGTGAGTGTAGCTCTCAATATCGTCGGGCAGACCGAAGTTGATGACGTGCGTAAGGTCGTCTACGTCGAGTCCGCGGGCAGCCACGTCGGTGGCCACGAGCAGCTGAGTCATGTGCTGGCGGAACTTCTGCATGGTGAGGTCGCGCTGCTGCTGCGACAGGTCTCCGTGCAGAGATTCGGCGTTGTAGCCGTCGTGTATCAGCTTGTCGGCTATCTCCTGCGTCTCGCGTTTTGTGCGGCAGAAGATTATGGCGAATATTTTCGGGAAGTAGTCTACCACGCGTTTCAGTGCCAGATACTTGTCCTTGGCGTTCACCATGTAGTATATGTGGTTTACGTGCTCGGCTCCTTCGTTGCGGCTTCCCACCACAATCTCCTTCGGGTCGTGCAGGTAGTTGCGTGCAATCTTCTCTATTTCCTTGCTCATCGTGGCCGAGAAGAGCAGCGTGTTGCGGTCTTCGGGCACGCCTTCGAGTATCTCGTCGATGCTTTCAGAGAAGCCCATGTTGAGCATTTCGTCGGCTTCGTCGAGCACAACGTTCCTCACGGCGTCGAGCTTTGCCACTCCGCGGTTCATCAGGTCGATAAGTCGGCCGGGCGTGGCCACTATTATCTGTGCCCCGTGGCGCAGCGACTTTATCTGGTTTTCGATAGAAGTGCCGCCGTATACGGGTACGATGTTGATGCCGTCGATGTATTTGGCAAAGTCCTTCAGGTCGTCGGCTATCTGCAGGCACAGCTCCCTGGTGGGACTGAGGATGAGCGCCTGTGTCTGACGCACACGCGAGTCGGTGCGCTGCAGCACCGGAATGCCGAACGCAGCCGTCTTGCCCGTGCCCGTCTGGGCCAGCGCAATTACGTCGTTTCTGTTACCAAGTAAATAGGGGATTACTTCTTCCTGTACGGGCATGGGATGTTCAAAGCCCAGCTCCTCAATAGCGCGGCGAATCTCTTCGCTTACGCCTAATTCTTCAAATGTCTTCAAATTAATTATAATTAATGCGGTGCAAAGATAGTGCAAAATAGTATGTTTTGCAAAATAAAAAGAATAAAAAGCGTATTTTTATGGTTGACTTTTTGGCTGTTCGTGGTGTTTATGTGCTTTTCTGTCGCATGTCTTGCGTCGGATGTTGTGGTGTGCTATTATGTTATAATAATTTGATTGTTGTCGTGATTTGTGTGTGTTAGAATAATTTTTTTGTAATTTTGCACATTATGAAGATAGCAGTTTTTTGTTCGGCAAATTCAAATCTCGACCCCGACTTCTTCAAAATGACCGAAGAACTGGGGCGATGGATGGCCGAAAACGGGCATACGCTGGTGTTCGGCGGATGCAACCTGGGACTTATGGAGTGTGTGGCGAAGGCCGTGCATGATGCAGGCGGCACTACGATAGGCGTGGTGCCGATGATTATAGAGAAGGGCGGAAAGGTGTCCGACCATGTTGACGTGAAGATGATGTGCGACAATCTGAGCGACCGCAAGGACCTTATGCTGGCTCAGTGTGACGTAGCCGTGGCGCTGCCGGGCGGCGTGGGCACGCTCGACGAGATATTCACCATCGCTGCGTCGGCGTCTATCGGATATCACAGCAAGCCCGTGATACTCTACAACATGAAGGGCTTCTGGAACTCTCTTCTTGCCATGCTCGACGACCTTAAGGCCAAGGGCGTGATACGCAGCGGCTTTGACAAGACGCTCATGACGGCCGATAGCATGGACGAACTGAAGGCATTGCTAACACGCTGACAGTCAGACGCTTTCCGAAAGGCCATGTTTTAGCTCCTAAAAGGTGCCCTTTTAGCGTGCAATATGTGCCCTTTTGGAGGCTAAAACGTGGTCTTTTGCAAATCGGTATGTATCGTACCGATTTCAGACGGGTATCGTCAGGCGTTCTGATATCGGTTAAGGCATAAATAAAAAGGCATTTTTCCGTAAGCGGAAAGATGCCTTTTGTTTTTCTTTCAGATATATTCCGTTATTCCGCCGGTGCGTTGTCCGCAGCCGTTGCGGCTACCTTTCTGTTCGGCTTGAACATCTTGTCGATAACCAGCGCTATGGCTCCGTCGCCCGTAACGTTGCATGCCGTGCCGAAGCTGTCCATGGCAATGTAGAGCGCAATCATCAGAGCCTGCTGCTCGGTGTTGAACCCCAGTATAGAGGCGAGCGGTCCGAGCGCCGCCATGATGCTTCCTCCCGGCACTCCCGGAGCTGCCACCATCACTATGCCCAGCATCATTATGAAGTGGATGAACACGGGCAGCGAGTGGGGTATGCCCTCAAGCATGCACAGCGTAAGCGCGCAGGCCGTAATCTTCAGCGTAGAGCCCGACATGTGGATTGTGGCGCACAGGGGCACCACGAACGATGCAATGTCGTTTCTCACGCCGTTCTTCAGCGTCTGGCGCAGCGACACCGGTATTGTTGCGGCCGACGACGACGTGCCGAGAGCGGTGAAGTAGGCAGGCAGCATGTTGATGAGCAGCCTCAGAGGGTTGCGCCTTACGATGGCTCCCGCTATGACATACTGGTAAAGAAGGACGAAGATGTGGAGCGCGAAGATTACAACTATAATCTTGGCAAACACCGTCATGATGCGCATGGCGTCGCCCTTCATCGTCATATCAAGGAATATGCCGAAGATAAAGAGCGGCAACAGCGGAACCACCGCCACGGCTATGGTCTTGGTGATTACCTCCTTCAGCTCCATGAAGGCATTTTTCAGAGTGGGCGTGTTGCTGTAGGCTATACACAGGCCCATGAGAAACGAGAACACCAGTGCGCTCATGACGTCGGCCATTGGCGGTATGGTTATCTCGAAGTAAGGAGCAGTTCCCTCCGGCTTCACAACGGAACTGAAGTCGGAAACCGACGAAATCATCGACGGGAACAGGCTTGTTCCCACGCCATACGACAGCACTCCCGTGAGCACCGTGTCGGCGTATGCTATGGCTACCGTGGCCAGCAGCAGCTTGCCCGCGCCCTTGCCGATGTCGGCAATGGCAGGAGTAACCAGGCCGATGATTATCAGCGGAATGACAAAGTTGAGAAACTGGCTGAACACAGCGTTGAAGGTGACGAACACCCTTACTACCGGCAGGCTGAGCACATTGCCCAGCGCTATGCCAAGAGCTATCGCTATGATAACTCTTGGCAGCAGGCCCAGCTTTATCTTTTTCATTATCGGTCTTGTTTAAGCCTTTCAGCCATGGCGCGGCCCAGGGCCTCACACTGTGCGTAAGAGTCTTCTTTCAGACTCTGCTTCATCTCAACCGGAGTGCCCACAGCCTCAAACTTCAGCTTGGTTTCGTTCCAGTGGTGTATGCGCTCAACGGCCTTGCCGGCCCATGCGTAGCTTCCGAACCATCCGATATAGTGGCGGTTCTTGATGTCCTTGCCTGCTATCTCGCTCAGCAGAACCTCCATTTCGTGGTAAAGACCTGCGTTGTAGGTCGGTGCGCCCACGATGAGTGCGCGGTAGCGGAATATGTCGCGCAGTATGTAAGAGTGGTGAGTCTTCGACACGTTGTACATAACGATGTTCTTGATGCCAGCCTGGCTTGCCGCGCGTGCTATCACCTCGGCCATGCGTTCAGTGTTGCCGTACATCGTTCCGTAGCATATCACGATGCCTTCCTCGGTCTCATAGCGGCTCAGACGGTCGTATATGTCTATCACTTTGCTGATATGCTCGTGCCATACGGGGCCGTGCGTAGAGCAGATATAGTCGAGCTGCACTCCCTCAAGCTTCTTCAGGGCGTTCTGTACGGGCACTCCGTACTTGCCGACGATGTTCGAATAGTAGCGAACCATCTCGAGCCAGAACGTGTCGCAGTTGATGTCAGAGTCTATTATGCCGCCGTTCAGCGCGCCGAAGCAGCCGAACGCGTCGCCCGAGAAGAGCACGTTGCTCGTCGTGTCGAGCGTAACCATCGTCTCGGGCCAGTGAACCATAGGCGTCAGGACGAAGTTGAGCTCATGCCTTCCGAGGCTCAGCTTGCTGCCGTTCTTCACCTCCACCTCGTTGGTTGTTATGCCGTAGAAGCCTTCGATCATGCCGAACGTCTTCTTGTTGGCCACGATCTTTATCTCGGGATAATATTTTCTGATAAGCTCTATGGCGCCGCTGTGGTCGGGTTCCATGTGGTTTATCACCAGATAGTCTATCTTGCGGTTGCCTATCACCTCCTTGATGTTCTTGATATATGGCATGAAGAAGTCTACCTCGACTGTGTCGACGAGGCACACTTTCTCATCGACAATGAGGTAAGAGTTGTACGAAACTCCGTTAGGCAGCGGCCACAGGCCCTCGAAGAGCTCCTTGTTGCGGTCGTTGACGCCTACATAATAGATGTTGTCTTTAATCTCAATCATGGTTCAAATAAATTTATTTGGTTTATTGTTATTCTTTTTTCATGGTATGGGCTGCCGCCTCCGGCTGTCGTGGCGGCATGTCTATCCGGCCTGTAGGGCTTCCTTGCGCATGGCCTCGCCAAACTCCTTGTCGATAGAGTTGTCTATGCTCTTGCAGCAGTTGGCCGAGAACTTCTGCGCACATTCAATCACCTTGTCCCACAGTTCCTCACTGAGTCCGCGGTCGATGACGTCACGCGTCACTCCGTATCGCATCATTCCGTACACCAGTCCGGCGTTGAAGTTGTCGCCGGCGCCTATCGTGCTCACCGTGCTGGTGGCCGTAACGGGGTAGCTCTTCCTGAATCCGCCCTCGGCATGAAGCTCTACCGGCTGCGCGCCGTTGGTGTAGATGAACTTCTTGCAGTAGAAAGAAATCTCCGAGTTGTACACTTTGTCGGATGTCTCCATCTTGTACATCACCTTGAAGTCGTCGTGGCTGCCGCGCACGATGTCGGCATATTCAAAGTTCTCGAGTATGTTCGGCGTGAGCTTCATCACCTCGTTGGCGTGCGACGACCTGAAGTTTACGTCGTAATATATTATCGCCCCGTTGCTGCGCGCATGGTTCATGAGCGCTGCCACCTGCGGCCTTATCACGGGATTGACTGCATAGTAGGAGCCGAGCATGACGATGTCGTCGCGGTTGATCTCAGGACATATATAGTCGAGACGGTCGTGCGGGTGGTCTTTATAGAAGATATATTCTGCGTCGTTGTTGTCGTTGAGAAACGCGAGCGACACGGGCGACTTGCTGCCCTTGAACATGTTGACGTTAGAGGCGTCAACTCCGTTTTCCTTAAGGAAGTCGACCGTGCGCCGTCCTATGCGGTCGTCGCCCACCTCGCTGATAAAGGCTGCGGGCACGCCGGCACGTCCGAGCGATATTATGCCGTTGTAGACTGAGCCTCCCGGCACGGCGCTCACCGGACGTTCGTTCTTGAAAATGATGTCAAGCACGGTTTCACCTATTCCTATAACTTTCCTCATCTGTTTTAGTTTTGACATTTTCGGGCTGCTGCCTGTGCGCATCCTGCCGTCCGCCTTGCCGCAGGCTGATGTGCTGCCGGCGGCTGATGCTCCTGCGGGCTTAGGCCTCCGGCTGTTGCGGTGCGGGCATGCGGCGCTGTGCGCGGCGTGCGCCCTGTTGATATAATTAGCTGCAAATATCCGAATTTTTTATTAAATAACAAACTAAAAAGTTGTATTTTTGCACAATGGATTTTGAGCTTTAATAAAAGATACAAATGCAATATAATACATCTACTTTGGCCAACGGCCTCAGGATTATCCACCTGCCGTCGGCCTCGCCCGTGGTTTATTGCGGCTACGGCATATGTGCCGGCACGCGCGACGAGCAGCCCGGAGAGGAAGGCATCGCCCACTTCTGCGAGCACACCACGTTCAAGGGCACCGCAAGGCGCACCTCAATACAGATACTGAACCGGCTGGAGAAGGTGGGAGGCGACCTCAACGCCTTCACCAACAAGGAGGACACGGTGTTCTATGCAGCACTGCTGAAGGAGCACATCGCAAGGGCTGTCGACCTGCTTACCGACATGGTGTTCCACAGCACATATCCGCAGGCAGAGATTGACAAGGAGATTGAGGTGATATGCGACGAGATTGAATGTTACAACGACTCGCCTGCCGAACTGATTTATGACGAGTTTGAGAACGCCATATTCAGCGGACATCCGCTCGGACACAACATCCTGGGCAGGGCGGAGCGCCTGCGCGAATATACAACGGACAACGCTCTGAGCTTCACGCGCCGCTTCTACCGTCCCGAAAATGCCGTGTTCTTTGCCTACGGCGACATCAGTTTCAGCCGTCTTGTCAGACTGCTCGAGAAGGCCACGGCCGACTTTCCACCGTGCAGTCCGCTCGTCGACAGCGTGCCAAAGGGCGTCCTGCCCGAATATAACCCGCAGGAGCTGCTCCGCCATAAGAACACCCATCAGGCTCACGTGATGATAGGCAACCGTGCCTACAGCGTGCACGACAACAGGCGCATGGCCCTGTATCTGCTCAACAACATACTCGGCGGACCTGGCATGAACGCCCGTCTGAACATAGCCTTGCGCGAGAAGCACGGACTGGTGTACACCGTAGACAGCTCGATGGTGAGCTATTCAGACACCGGAATGTGGTGTGCCTACTTCGGCTGCGACCCTAAGGACGTGAAGAAATGCCGTCGCCTCGTGATGCGCGAGCTCGACCGCATGGCGCAGAAACCCATGTCGGCAGCGCAGCTTGCAGCCGCCAAGAGGCAGATAAAGGGACAGATAGGCGTGGCGTGCGACAACCGCGAGAGCTTCGCCCTCGACTTCGCAAAGAGCTTCCTGCACTATGGATGGGAGAAAGACGTAACGGCGCTGATGAGCCAGATAGACCGTCTGACCGCCGAAGAGCTGCAGGCCGTGGCAGCCGAGGTGTTCTGCAAGGACAAGCTCACGGCGCTTACATTCGTCTGATCCGCACCAGTATCATCGCAGTTTGTCGTGTTTGCGTAATGCCTTGATATACAATAGTTTACAGGGAGCATTGACTCCGCTTTCCAAAAGGTCACCTTTTAGCTTGCAAAAGGTGGCCTTTTGTCGTCTGAAAGACGGCCTTTTACAATGCAAAAGCATACCTTTCAGAAATCGCCCCGCATACAGCCGTCTGCCGGTTGAGCGCAGGCGGCATAAAATCAGACGTGCAGCCCTTATGTATAGACAAATGTCCTATTTGTCGCAAAAGATGGAATAAAACTTTATTTAATCAAAAAGTTTAGTATAAAAGGTGTAATTTTTGTTAAAATAATTTGGCGTACATTGATTTTTGGAATATCTTTGCAAGATATTAAATCATACCCGTATCATAAATGAAGTTCACCAATATACTTCTGACAATCGCCGTATGCAGCTCGTTGACATCCTGCTTTAAGGACGAGCCGCTCAACGCTGAATGCGACATCGAGCAGGCATACGTACACACAGACAATCCTTCAGACATATTCTTCGCGCCCAGCGACACGCTGGTAAACGTGCTTTCAGATGCTAATAACATCGTTTTTGAAATTAAAGAGGGCGCAGATGTATCTGCAATGGCGCCGATATTTCATATAACCGAGGGCGCAAAGATTGAGCCGGCAAGCGGTTCGGTGCACGATTTCAGCGACGAAAAGGAAGTAACTTATAAGGTTACGTCTGAAGACGGTAATTGGAGCCGTGTTTACAACGTGTCATTTAGGCTTACGGAATCGCCAAACAAGTTTGATTTTGAGAACATAAGGCTTGTAGACGGCAGTGCCGGCGGTCAGTTCTATGAATGGAGCGACCTTTCAAAGTCTGGCGGCTGGATGGGCAATTGGGCAACAGGAAACCCCGGATTTAATTTAAGTGCACAGTTTATTGGCGGCTCAATACCGCCGGAAAACTATCCCTCCTCACCAATAACAGATGGATATAAGGGAAAGGGCGTTAAACTTGAGACGATGAGCACCGGCAGTTTCGGCTCAATGGTCAATATGGGTATAGCTGCAGGAAATCTCTATATAGGAGAATTTGATGCGAGTAAGGCACTCAGTGGAACTGACGGTGCATTGCAGGCAACAAGTTTCGGGCGCACATTTGATAAAGTTCCGTTAAAGCTGACAGGATGGTATAAATATAAATCAGGCGGCGAATGCGTTGACGGAAAAAGGAAACCGATACCGGGAACCTATGACAAAGGCGATATATATGCTGTAATATACAGAAATCATGACAACAATAATAAGGCCATAACGCTCCATGGCGACGATGTGTTGACAAGTCCTTATATTGTAGCAATTGCCCGCGTGCCGGAAGTTAAAGATACACAAGAGTGGACATCGTTTGATGTTGACTTTGAATATCGTTCGGAGATAGACAAGCAACTACTTGCTGACCATGGATATAACCTAAGTGTGGTATTCACATCAAGTATCGAGGGAGCGTCATTTAAGGGTGCATTAGGCAGCACGCTTATAGTTGACGAAGTTGAAGTGGTCTGCGAAGAAACAACCGAATAGTCATGAAGAAAACGTTTATCACATTAGTCCTGACCGCACTTACGGCCTCTGCGGCCTTCGGAGCAGGCATATTCGACAATCTTGTTTACAACCTGCGCTTCGGCTACAGCGTGGGAGGCACAGCCCCCATAGGCATGCCGGCGACGATAAGAAGCCTCGACAGCTACAAGCTCGAGCCCAACTTCTCGCTCGGACTGGGCATATACAAGCCCCTGTCAGACAAGTGGGGACTCACCACCGGACTGCATCTTGAGAACAAGGGAATGAACATCGACGCCACCGTCAAGAACTATCACATGGCCATCGTGAGGGGAGGACAGAGGCTCGAGGGCCAGTTTACCGGCCACAACGCTTCCGAGGTGGAGATGTGGATGCTCACACTTCCGCTGCAGGCAACCTACGCCCTTAACAGCAACCTGCACCTGAAGCTCGGTCCCTATCTGTCTTACGTCAGGTCGCACTCCTTCCGCGGATATGCCTACGACGGCTACCTGCGTGTCGGCGACCCCACCGGAGCAAAGGTGGAGCTTGGCTCTGACGAGGGCAGCCGCGGCACTTACGACTTCAGCGACGACATGCGCTCATGGCAGCTTGGCATGATGCTCGGCGCCGAATGGTACTTCCACAAGCAGTGGGGAGCCTTTGCCGACGTCTCATGGGGATTCACCGGAATATTCAGAAAGCACTTTGATACTATCGAACAGACGCTTTACCCGATTTACGGAACAATAGGTGTTTCATATAAAATAAAGTAACATAATAACAAAACAAGGAAAAAGATGAAGAAAATTTTTACTATTATTGCGCTCCTCGCACTCACTCTTACAGCAGGAGCTAAGGATTTTACCGACCAGCTTTCAATCTCTCTGGGCAGCGGCGAACCTACAATATCTGAATCAACAATATCTGTTGAGGAAGTAGAAGGCTCTGACGGACTCTACAACATCACCCTGAAGAACTTCTCTTTCGGCCCGTTGAACCTCGGCGACATCAAGGTTGAGAACGTAAAGGGCAACGATGAGGAGCCAAGCGGATATACATGGTTTGAAGAGACAAAGGCTTCTGTAAAAGTAAACATAGGAGTCCCTGTTACAGCTGAGGTTACTGTCAACGAAGGCAGCTACATGCATGGCGACAAACTCTACATGACAATGACAATATCTGCTGTCGGAATGAATATCTCTGCTGTGTTCGGAACACCCGAAAGCCAGGCTAAGAGCTATACAGACAACCTCGTTGTTACAGTTATGGGCAGCACAATGCCGGCTCAGCAGGCTACAATCGAAGTTACAAAGCAGTCAAACGGCAAATACACTCTTGCCCTGAAGAACTTCGAGCTTACAGGAGTTATGGCTGTAGGTACTGTTGAAATGACAGACGTTGACGCCGTTGAGGAAGACGGAGTTGTTAAACTCAGCACCAAGCAGACCGTAACTATCAAGGACGGTGACGATCCTGAGGTTAACTGGGCACTTGAAGGCGTACCCGTAGACGTTGACATGACAGCTGATATGACTGACGACAAGCTGAAAGCCGACATCAATATTCTGTATTCAATTCCAGGTGTTATGGACATGGATATCAATGTTAAGTTCGGTTATGAGTCAGCAGGCATCAGCGCTCCTGTAACCAACAGCGGCGTTGAAGCTGTATATGACATCAACGGAAACAAGCTGAACGGCATGAAGAAGGGTCTCAACATCCTGAAGAAGGCCGACGGAACAACCGTTAAGGTTATCAAGAAATAAGGACGCGCGACAATGATTTGCGCCGCTGAAGGCGCAGACTTACGGCGCTTAAAGATAAAAATCCCGTACAGGAAACATCTTGTACGGGATTTTTTCGTATCTTTGTATTGCGCTGAAATGGGCGCAAAGGCCGCACAAAGGCCTGCAACCGACTAAGAACTGCATAAAAAACACGCTTATGGAAAAGCTTCTTCATTATGTATGGAAGCACAAGATGTTTCCCGTAAGGCCGCTCCTGACCACCACGGGCGAGAGCGTTGAGGTGATAGACGCAGGTCTGCCAAACACCAACGCGGGGCCCGACTTCTTCAACGCGAAGGTCAGAATAGGCGGCACTATGTGGGTAGGAAACATCGAGATACACGACAAGGCATCCGACTGGTATGCGCACGGACACGACAAAGACAAGGCCTACGACAACGTTGTGCTGCATGTAGCTGCCGAAACGGGGCAGGACATCATAACGTCCGACGGCCGCAAGGTGGCGCAGATAAGGCTCGATGTGCCGCAGGAGGTTAGCCGCAACTATGACGAACTTATCACCACAGACCATTATCCGCCCTGCTACGCCATCATACCGCAGCTAAGCCGGCTCACGGTTCACAGCTGGATGAGCCGCCTGCAGGCTGAACGGCTGGAGCAGAAGACCGACGCCATAAGGCAGAGGGCCGACAGATGCGGCGGCTCATGGGAGTCGGCGCTCTTCGTAACGATGGCGCGCAACTACGGATTCGGCGTCAACGGCGACGCATTTGAGGCTTGGGCAATGAGCGTTCCGCTGCAGAGCGTGGCTCATCACCGCGACGACCTGTTCCAGATTGAGGCCATATTCATGGGACAGGCAGGTCTGCTTGAGTATGACACCATACCCGAACCTTACCGCGACGACGCAATCAAGGAGGGCTATTTCGACCGTCTGCGCAAGGAATATCAGTATATGGCGCATAAGTTTGGCCTTACTCCCATCGACGCCGGCATGTGGAAGTTTCTCAGGATGAGGCCTCAGAACTTTCCTCACATACGCATATCGCAGCTGGCACAGCTCTATCATTCGCGCCAAAGCGACCTTAGCCGCCTTGCCGAGTGTACATCCGTCGAGCAGCTTAAAGACCTGCTGCGCACCAGGGTTACGCCTTACTGGGAGACTCACTACACCTTCGGCAGCACGAGCGTTAAGAACCGCAAGAGCATTTCCGACCCGTCGCTCAATCTGCTCATCATCAACACCGCCGTGCCCATGCTCTTTGCCTACGGCCGCCACCGCCACGACGACACGCTGTGCAGTCGCGCGTTCAGTCTGCTCAGTGAGCTGCGGGCAGAAAACAACCATATAGTAAGACTGTGGGAGCAGTGCGGACTGAAGACCGAAAACGCCGGAGACAGTCAGGCGCTGATACAACTGAAGAAGGAATACTGCGACAAGAAGGACTGCCTTAGGTGCCGCATAGGATACGAATATCTGAAGACAAAGCGCTGACAGGACAACAGAAATGTGCCTTTTTATCGCAATCCGTGCCATATAAAGCGGCATATCAGAAGCCGGATTGAGGCAGATTTCACGGACATTTGTAACCTGTTGATTATCAATATGATACAAACGGCTTTCTAAAAGGCCATGTTTTAGGCTCCAAAAGGTGCCATTTCATCGTGTAAAAGGTGCCCTTTCGCAAGCCAAAAGGCCACCTTTCAGAAAACGCTCCGTCATGCCCCATATCACAAGGGCATAAACATGACTAAGAAACTGCCGTGAAGACAAAACAAATCTTTTAGCACAAAAAAACAGAAAATAATACGGAAAAAGCCTTATCTTTGCATCCATTATGGAATATATATTCACCACACGAATGATGGTTCGCGACTATGAGTGCGACATCGAAGGCATTGTGAACAACGCAAACTATCTGCACTACACCGAGCACACGCGCCACCTCTTTCTGAAAGAGTGCGGACTCAGCTTCGCCGAGATGCACCGCAAGGGCGTCGACGCCGTCGTGGCCCGCATGAACCTGCAGTATAAGACGCCGCTGAGATGCGACGACGAGTTTATATCATGCCTCAACCTCAAGAAGGAAGGCTTGCGATATGTGTTCTATCAGGACATCTACCGCGCCTCTGACAACAAGATATGCTTCAAGGGCGTGATAGACCTTGTATGCCTGGTGAACGGCAAGCTGGCCAACAGCAAGGAGTATGACGAGGCTTTCAGCCGCTGGCTTTAGGCAGCAGCGGCCACAGGCGCACGCGCCTTCAGCCCCCACATCCCTCCCATAAGCCCCATAAATCCCGTCCCTCCCATCCTCAAAAACCATCCCCGCCATGCACGAACAAGAGATATTAAACATGCTTACGCTCAGCAGAATCAGCTATTTTAATTCTGCCGAGATAACCGCATTGTGGCGCAAGGCGGGCAGCGCTACGGCAATAATGGACAACCGCCGCAACATATGCGACCTGATGCCCGACTGCAACAAGCGCACTGCCGAGGCGCTGGCCGACACGGCTGAGGCAGAGGCGAGGGCAGAGAGCGAGATTGAGTTTGCGGCGCGCAACGGCATAAGCATATTGTGCATGGGCAGCGAAGACTATCCGCAGCGGCTGAAGGAGTGCATTGACGCCCCGCTCGTGCTGTTCTATAAAGGCACGGCAAGGCTCAACCGCATGCGCGTAATCAACATCGTCGGCACACGCCACTGCACCGCCTACGGTCAGGACTGCATACACAGCTTCGTTAAAGACCTGTCTGCAATGTGCCCCGACGTGCTCATTGTAAGCGGACTGGCATACGGAGTGGACATATGCGCGCACCGAGAGGCTCTGGCAAACGGACTCGACACGGTGGCCGTGTTGGCTCACGGATTAGACTATCTCTATCCGCCACGCCACCGCGACACGGCCGACAAGATGCTCACTCAGGGCGGACTGCTCACCGAGTTCTTCTCAAACACCAATGCCGACAAGCTCAATTTCCTGCGACGCAACCGCATTGTGGCAGGCATATCCGACGCCACGGTGCTGATAGAGAGTGCCGCCCATGGCGGCGGACTTGTAACGGCGCGCATTGCCAACGGCTACAGCCGCGACGTGTTTGCCTTTCCCGGCCGCACGGGCGACATGTATTCAGAAGGCTGCAACAACCTTATACGCGACAACAAGGCGGGCCTTATATGCGGTGCCGCCGACTTTATAAACGCCATGGGATGGCAGACCGACGCCCGTCTGGAGCAGGCTCGCCGCAACGGCATAGAGCGCACGCTCTTTCCCGAGCTTACAGCCGACGAGCAGGCCGTGGCCGATGCCCTGCAGAAGGAGAACGACCAGCAGGTAAACAGTCTGACCCTGACCTCCGGCATCCCCGTCAGCCGCCTCGCCGCCACCCTGTTCACGCTCGAGATGAAAGGCATGGTGAGGTGCATGGCAGGAGGAGTTTATCATTTAATTAATAACTGAAAATAGAAAAAACGTCAGGTAGTTAAAGGAGTTAAAGTAGTTATCGCTCACGCGGTGAGCTAGTAGTTAAAGTCAAATGCCTTGTGGCTTATCCCGGCATAAGTCCCATTATGTCCCATAAGTCCCACAAACACCAGCAGGACATTCGGCTTTAACTCCTAGCCGGCACAGCCGGCGATAACTCCTTTAACTACTAGCTCACCGCGTGAGCGATAACTACTTAAGACCAAACCATCAACCCTACACGCAATGAAAATAGGAAACATACAGTTTGGCGACCGGCCTTTGCTGCTGGCGCCGATGGAAGATGTAACCGACATAGGATTCCGCCGGCTGTGCAAACGCTACGGAGCGGCCATGGTATACACCGAGTTTGTCAGCGCCGAAGCACTGGTGCGTTCGGTAAAGAGCACCATGAACAAGCTCACCATAAGCGACGACGAGAGGCCCGTGGGCATCCAGATCTATGGCCGCGACGTGCCGCAGATGGTGGAGGCGGCAAAGATTGTAGAGGAGGCCGGCCCCGACCTGATAGACATCAACTTCGGTTGTCCTGTCAAGAAGGTGGCAGGCAAGGGCGCCGGAGCAGGCATGCTGCAGAACATTCCGCTGCTGCTCGACATAACACGCGAGGTGGTCAAGGCGGTGAAAGTGCCCGTAACGGTGAAGACAAGGCTCGGATGGAACAGCGACAACCTCATAATAACCGAGCTTGCCGAGCAGCTTCAGGACTGCGGAATACAGGCTCTGACGATACACGGACGCACAAGGGCGCAGATGTATACAGGTCAGGCAGACTGGACTCTGATAGGCGAGGTGAAGCGTAATCCGCGCATACACATCCCCATAATAGGCAACGGCGACATCACTACGCCCGAAGAAGCCAGGCAGGCGTTTGAGCGTTATGGCGTAGACGCGGTGATGATAGGCCGCGCAACGTTCGGTCATCCGTGGATTTTCAAGGAGATTCGCGACTATCTTAACGGCAAGGAGCCAGACCCAGAACTCGACTTCAACCGCAAGCTGGACATCCTCGAGGAGCAGTTGCGCATCAACGTGGAGCGCATAGACGAGTATCGCGGCATACTGCACACGCGCCGTCATCTCGCCGCCACGCCAATATTCAAGGGCATTCCCGACTTCCGTCAGACGCGTATAGCCATGCTCCGCGCCTCGACCGTGGACGAACTGATGGCCATTCTCGAAGATTGCAGGAAAAGACTGGGTAATTAATAAGTAAGAATTAAGGATTAAGAAAGCATGACTTGGCAGCTGAAAACACAGCTGAAGATGGCCCTTTTAATTGAGACTTAAAGTCTAATGCATAATAATAAGAGGGCATAGAACCTGCCAGATTATGAATTATTAATTGTGAAACGAAGTTCGGCATTAGCCAATTATGAATTAATCGTGTGATAGAATTTTATGAACAGCGATTTATCAAGAACCCGACTGCTGCTCGGCGACGATGCAACTGAAAGGCTGTGCGCAACGCGTGTCATTGTGTTTGGCGTGGGCGGCGTAGGCAGCTGGTGCGTTGAGGCACTGGTGCGTTCGGGCGTAAGACATATAACCATTGTAGACCCCGACCGCGTGTGCCCGTCGAACATCAACCGGCAGCTCATGGCCACCACGTCGACCGTGGGCAAGCCGAAGGTGGAAGTGCTGCGCGACAGACTGCTCGACATCAGTCCCGAGGCTGAGGTTGACGCGCGTTTTATGGCGTTCAGTGCCGATACGGCGGCAGAATTTAATCTAAACGACTACGACTATGTTGTCGATGCGATAGACAGCATAGCCGACAAAATGCTGCTGATACGCACGGCATGCCGCTCAAAGGCCACTCTGCTGTCGTCTATGGGGGCAGCGCGCAAGCTCGACCCGTCGCGCATCAAGGTTACAGAGTTCTGGAAGGTGGAGGGCTGTCCGCTTGCCCGCAAGCTGCGTCAGGAGTTCAAGCGTCAGGGCGACAAGCCTGCACGCAAGTTCAGATGCGTCTATAGCGACGAGATTCTGCCCAACCAGGGCACGTCAGACGAGGCGCGCGCCAACGGCTCAATGCTCCACATAACCGGCATCTTCGGCTTCACCCTGGCAAGCCAAATCATCAATGACGTATTCAAAGAGAGCTGAAGGGGAAGACAGGGAGTAATAATTAAAAATTAAAAAGTAAAAATTAAGAATTAAGAAAATTAGCCCAATTATTAATTAATACATAATTTTTGGGGACAATTAACCAACCCAATTATGAATTGTGAATTATTAATTATGAATTAAAAATATAACTATGAAAGGCTATAAGACAAAAGAATTCGGCGTGCCCGTAAAGCGTTACTGTCAGACAATGGAGCTGAAGGACGACGCAGAGCTTATCCGCCGCTATCGCGAGGCCCACGACAAAGAGCACTTCTGGGACGAGATTAAGGAAGGAATAAAGGCAGTAGGCATATTGGAAATGGAGATTTACATACTCGGCAACCGCCTGTTTATGATTGTCGACGCACCGTTAGACTTCGACTGGGACAGTGCGATGGCGCGCCTTGCCACGCTGCCGCGACAGCAGGAATGGGAAGAGCATGTGGCAATGTTTCAGGACTGCGCCGCCGACGCCACGTCAGACCAGAAGTGGCAGATGATGGAGCGCATGTTCTATCTTTACGAATAACGCATCATATTGATGCCTGATGAAACAAGCCCTGACGCCATTTCAGAAGCGTCAGGGCTTGTTCTTTTATCACAAAGCCTTGCGGCCGCTCCTTGCCCTTAGCCCTGCCGCAGCCCCTTATCATGCCATAAGCGGTAAGCCTTGTTACCTTCTGTTTTCCAAAAGACGGCATATCGCATTGCAAAAGGTGCCCTTTTACACGCTGAAAGGCCACCTTTTAGAAGCTAAAAGACGGCCTTTTGCAAGTGTACTGATAGTCAGTCTGTTATTAACAAATATTCATTTCTGTCAGACAAGACGGCAGATATGCAGAATTTATGATTATATACATACATCTGCCAGACCAGGGCCTGCATGCTGCAATGTAGAATATTGCGGCTATTTGACCATGACTTTCTGTGTAGATGTGCTTCCGTCTGTATATGTCACCACGCGTATGTTAATACCTTTGACCATACCGTTGGTTTCACGTCCTGACACATCATAGTATTTAATGTCCTTGACGGCTTTTCCGTCAGCACCGATATCGCTGATGCCAGAGGCTGTGCCCCTTTCCATCTCGATGTTGTCGAGATAGATGACATCCTGATAACCTCCGGTAAATCCGTAGAATACAAAACTTATGTGAGATGCTCCGGCAAACTTGTCGAGCTTGACTTCATACTGTTTCCAGCCCTCTTCTGTGTCAGAGCCTACTACGTATTCGCCTGCAAACTCAATATCGCCGTCGTCGGCACGTACATAAACCATCACGATAGGTTTGTTGTTTGGATATGCCGTGGCGATGTTGTAAACCCAGAACTTCAGTGTAGAGTTCCAGTCGCCAAGGGCTATCTTCGGCGAAACGAAGCCTGCTCCGGTAAATGTTTCATACTGGTTGCCGTTGTACATATAGGCCACTCCGCCGTCGTTGTCCTGTGGCGTTGCTCCGTTGTAGCTCTCGCCGTCCGGATTAGTTACGCCCCATGTGATGTATGTATCCAGGCCGTTAACCACCATCCACGGCTCGGTTGACAGCTCCTTGTTGGCAAACGACTCCTTGAACGGCATCTCATAGAGCTTGCCGAGCACCACTTCTCCTACAAGAGCCTGGCCTTCGCCCTCTGTGTTTACTGCCGACACGGCGTAATAAGCCGTTTTCTGCTTGTCTGAAGGTTCGTTTTCTACCACGTATGAGTTATCTTTGACACCTTTCTCGATAAGTGTAAGAACCTTGTCTGTAGGATCATATTTGTAGACATTGAATGAAATCTCATCGGCAACAATCACTCCTCCGTTTGCACCGGTTTCAGGAATGTTCCATGAAATTATGGCATCCATGTTGTCGGCAGAGCCTTTCACCCTATAGTCTGACACCACCATCGGCACATCGCGTCCTACGAACAGCGTGTCATAGAGCACCTCGCTGCGTCCGTAAGAGTTAGAAGCCACAAGCATATATGTGTTCTGTCCGTGCAGAGCCTGAGTGTCTGTCCACTTAATCTCTGCTCCAGGCACTACGTCTTCTTTACTGAAAACAGGCGTGGGGCTCTGGCCTCGGTAAATCTCAACCTTAAGATTCTCTGTAAGTTTGTTGCCGTGATAGTCAACGGCGGGAGCCTTAAACGAGATGTCGGCCATCAGATCGCCATTGGCATAAGCCTCAGACTTGAAGTCGGTGAACTCGAACGGAGATGAAGCCGACTTGAGATAAGTGAGCGAAACATCGTCTATCTCGGCATTAGGATAGGCATACATGCCCGAAGCCTGAATGTTGAAGCCGAAGCAGAACTTGCCGCCTTCGGTCGTAATAATATTATGACTCTCCTTTATCGGCATATATCCTTCGTTTAAAGTCATGTCACCAATATATTCGCTTTGTGCTTCTTTCTCTTGCTCTGTGCCCATAAACACCTTATAGGTGATGTCGCTTCCTTGCATAGACATGATATTCGAATTATAGCCAAGCTCATACACAGAATTGGCATCAAGCTTGAACATCGGTGTATAGAGCCATGCATCAAGCTTTGTCTCGTCGTCCATGAGGTAGGCATAAAACGTCATTTTCTTATTGTTTTCGTCATATGTCCATCCGTAATAAGGATTAGCCTCAAGGTCGATTCCATCGAGAGTAGATTTATATAGCTCAGAAGCAGCGCGTGTGTCGAAGCTTTCAAGATATGGTGCTGTGTATATTCCTACAAAAGCAGAGTCGGAAACCACGCCGCCTTCGCCATATTCATTCTCTGCAACTACAGAATAGGTGTTGACGCCAACCTTACTGACAGTGGCGTCTGTCCAGCTGAGCGCAGTATTGACAGCCGGAGAGTCGAATACATGTACCGGACTTGTACTTCCGTTTCTGTAAACATTCACCTTGCTGATAGCTGAAAGCGGCTCATCATTAAGGTTCTTGTCAGGTGTTACAAAGCTTATTGTCGCAGCCATGGCATCGTCAGCATCAGGAGTAATCTTAAGTCCGCTGACAGGAGCCGGAGCCTTTGTCGCACCAATTTTTGTGACCGACACAGACTTGATCAGCATTAGCGAACCATTATTTTGTTTGTCGCTGAGATAGCGTATGCCTACATAATAGTCACCGTCTGCATCAATGTTAAATTCAGCTTTATAGTCGGAATAAGTTTCATAAAGTTCCAGTCCCTCTTCCTTTTTAAACAGCTTAAATGTGGAAATATCCTCAGGATCAGTGCCGATATACAATTCGAAGTCTTCAGGGTAGCCATTCATAAAAGTCTTCATGTTCATAGTAAAGCTATATCTTGTGCCTCCGTCCAGCTTTATGGCAGGCGTGATAAGCCAGTCGTCACCTTTAGATGTTTCAGATATTAAGTCTATACGCACGTCGCCGCTGTATCCGCTACGCCATGTGTTGCCGTCTTCGTTGGCGTCAATGACAGTGAAAAACTCTGTAAATACTGACGCATCGGCAAACGACTGCGAATAAGGTGTAGTGAAAGCATTGCCGCATATAATCTTGTTAGATTCAGAGTAGTTGCCTGATTTCCCGTTGTTAACGGCATAAACTCTGTAAGAATAGTTGCGCAAGTCCTGCGGTTCGTCTTCTGTAAAGGATGTTTCTTTGTAATTGTCGGCCACAGTTACACTGTCCGGCATACGCACGATGGTGTAAGTAAGATTGTCATAATCGACATAACCGCCATTCAAGCCACCTTCGGGGGCAGTCCAGCTTATGGTGTTCTTACCTTCGGCTTTGTCGTATGTAAACGTTAAGTTGCCTACTGTCTTAGGTATGTCATAACCGGCGTATTGGTCGACATATGCCAGTGGAGAGAAGCCCTCGTCATTGCTTAGGTTAACGGCAACGTAATGGTTGCCCTCTGTCAGCGACACCGGTATCGACACTCTGCTGCCTGCTTGTGCCTCTTCAGTCTTGATAATCTCACCGTCGAGCCACACATAAAGTACTGACTTTCCGAGCTGATTGCCGTCAAACGTAGTCGTAGGTACCTCGAACGATATAGTTCCTTCAAGTCCTCCGTCCTTATCGTAAGTCATCTTCAAGTCGTTTGCCTGTGCCGGAGCACCGTCCGGGGCCTCGTTGTCGAGAGACCATAGGGCCACAAACTGCTCGTTATTCTTGAAGTCGAGAATCTTCTTCGTCTCTGCCGTTGCCGGGTCAACAGAATATAGTGAGCTGCCGTCAGATGTCTGTGCTGCCCACAAGAACATGCCAGTGCGGCCGTCGTACATCATGTTCTGTACATATAGAATAGGCGTAATGCCGGTATATCCCACCAATGACGGCCGGGCAGTCTTGCGGTCTATCTTGTAAAGATCACCGTAGCCGTTGATGAAATACATCTCTCCATTGGGCACGGCAGCAAGCGTTACAACGTTATATCGGCCTCGGAAAGAGGCTATCTTGTCCATTTCGTCATAGTCAGGATTATATACGCACCAGTCAAGTCCGCTCAAGTCATCTTTATACTGAAATGAGTATATCCTGTTGTCCATAGGATTATATGCCATCGCAGACGACAGCAAGCCATAGCTCTTCTTGTCTGTGCCATAGGCGATGTTCTTCATCTCTGTCCAATTCTCGGTGTCAATGGTGATATATCTTGCACCATTCAGCATGCCCATTATAGACATTGCCGTGATGCCCACAAATCTATTGTGAGAATAAGCGCCTGTAAGGAAGTTATAGCCGAAGTTGGTTATATATCCCGTTGTCTGAGGCGACTCATTCATTTCAAACGAATACAATCCATACGGAACATCTGTAATTGAAGTGTTGGCCCACTCCGTGCTGTTTACTAAGGCTCCGTAGATTGTCCGCCCGTAAAAAGCATCAGTATCTGCAGCCGCATTCTTTCGGTCTGTCTTAAGTATCTTGGACATCTTTCCGGCTATTTTGGGCTCTGTCGGAACAAGCTTGAGCTCTATAGGTCCGGGCTTTCTGTTGTCGTTGACTGCTCTTTCAGAAATCTGTGCCTCCGCAAATGCTGTATGTGAAAGCATCGCGGCAATGGCTAAAAACTTAAATAATATGTTTTTATTCATATCTGATATATTGTTAAATCCTTATTTATTTTACAATCTTTACAGTTCGGCTACCCTGTCGGAGAATATAAATGCCTTCGGGAAGAGAGTTGACATCTGTGTTTGGAAGTCTTACACCGTTGATGTCATATATTGTAACAGGTTCGTTGCTGCCAGCCTCAATGCCGTTGACAGATGTAGTGGCATCAAGCTTAAACTGACAAACAGACATCTCGATAGGGCTCATGAAAGAGTATGTATTACCGTCGTAAAGCATCAGGCAGGCTGTGTATGTCTTGCCGGGAACGCCATTTTCAAATTGACCTCCGAACGAAACGCTCTTTGTTTCGCCTTCTGTCAGGAACAGATACTGTGGCTCAAGGCTGCCCATCTGCAGCGCTCCGCTCTCGTTGAAAAGGAAAAGACATAGCCATCCGCCAAATACGCCATCGCTGCACTTTACCTCTGTCGTGATGTCCATCGACATACGGTCTACACAAGTGTTGTCGGCGAATGACAGCTGTGATGCCGGTTCAACCACGGCAGCTTCTGCCGGAGCGGGCTTTACGGTGATGTCGCTGAACGAAGCTATGCGTCTGTTGTCGTCATCTACAATAGTCAGGCTGTAGACTCCTTCACTGAGATTGTATGCAGATACAAGTGAAAGGTCGATGCTTGCGCCCGGCTTGAGGTCGATTTTATACGGATTGCCGTCTGTTACACTGCGTTTGGTGTCTTTATCGACAATAGAAACCATTACTTCTCCAAGATAGTCAACGTCTCCGTTGTTTGTTATTGTGGCCTTAACTTCAGCGGGTATGCCCGAATAAACTTCAGAAGGAACAGTCATGTCGGTTGCATCCAGGTTAAAATAGTTTGGATATGAGAAGTGCTGCTTGCCGTTCTCAACGTTTACATAGATATAATTTGCATAGCCTACGTATTCGCTTCTGATGCGGTCCCAGTTGCCCTTGCCGCCCTGTACACGGCATACGGGGTATAAAGTGTATGTGCCGTCATTGAGAGTTCCGAGCGAGATGTTGTCAAACTGCGGGCCTACTATCTGATAGCCTACGGGCAAACGGACGTTCATACCTGTGTCGATAACCTTCAGAGTGTTTCCTGTTGCATCTGTCAGCATAAGTCCGTAGGTGTAGTTTGCGTCTTGCCAGCCTGCGTTGGCAATCATTCCGCATAGCCTGAAATTGAGAGTTGCGCCGTTGTCTACGGTTTCTTCAGAGGCTACAAGGCCTTCGGTAGATATCAGCTCGATGTCTGTCTCGCTGTCGGCCTGAGGACGCTGTATACCTGTAATTATATATTGATCGTAGTTGAATCCTCCTGTTGAACCGCCAATGCCCTGTGATGACGGCTCAAGGGCTGACGTGCGGAAGTAGCCGTTGCTCATGCCTCCCCATCCCCAGTTGACGTGAATCAGGCCGTTGCGGTCGTATCCGTCGAACACGAAGGCATGTCCTCCGGCAGAAGAACGGCCGAGGGCAACTATCGGGCGGCCGTTGTCTATCTCATTGATTATGATGTCGTCCCATTCGGCACAGCCGTAGTTGGTGCGTGTACGATAGGCAATGCCTTTGTCATAATTGAAGTATGTGTAGAGTGCAAACGGCACCGATTCGCTGGTTGCGCCGCTTGATATAGAGTATTCCATGTCTACTGCGATACCGCAATGCAGCATAAGCTGTGCAACAGCCTCGCGGCTTGCATCGCTGCTGCTGTCGTCGTATTTGGGAAGCATGTCGTTCCAGGCATACGAAGTGCTGCCAAAATCGGCTGTAAGTGAGCCGCCGTTGAGTATAGAAGGCATATATGTATGAGAGCCTTTGCCTTGTTCAGGCCACTTATGATAGTACATCACCTGAGCCATGGCTGTGGCCACGCATCCTGTTGCGCATCTCGAATTGAGGTCGTATACGGGACACATGTCGTTGTATGGAGAGTCCTGATTCCACTGTATGTCGCCGAGCAGGGGCTTGACTTCCTTGTCCAGGATGTTATTTTCTTCGGCTGTGGCTGTCGTCTTGCTGTTTCTTATATATGTAATTTGGTCAATGTATCCGGTAAACCAGTTTTTAATATGTGCCGGAAGCTTGTCATAGTCGAATGTTCCGGTGTCGCTGTATCCCAGAATCGCGCTGGCTCTGTCGTCGGCCGACACGATAACGAAGCCGTTTGCTGCGTCATTGTTAAACACATAAAAGCATTTTTTGCCATCTGTGTTTGCTGCTGTGTAAGCCAACTTCAATGGTTTCAGCACTGACGGGGCGATTCTGTTGGGTCCTGCCGGACTCTTTAAGAAATTCTCCGCGATTTTCTGTGCCTGAGCTTGCGTTACATCCTTGGCCGCGGATGTCAGCGCAAACAATGCACTTAAAAGAAGAAGAGTAATTGTTTTCATAATGTTACTGTTAATTGGTTTCACGCTCACAAATATAGATAAAATGAAATAAAAGTGGGTTAAAAAGTAACAGTCAAGTATTTCTAATTCTTAAATTAGAAAGTAAAAGTCCATGAAATGGGCGTTTTCTTACGCTAAATCAAATTTCTTTTATTGGAAAGTTGATTCAACGGATATGTGTATCAGGCATGTTGCCTGAATGTGAAGAATGCCATGAAAATGTATTTCCGGAATGTTCAGATGCTGCTTTTTGAAATCTTCTGGTAAAGTGAAGGAGTCATTCCTGTCATTTTTTTGAAAGCTGCGATAAAGTTAGAGGCTGACTTGTAGCCAACGCTTTCGGATATTCCTTGTATGCTGTAGTTGCCGTAGTGTTCGTTGTCCATCATTCGCTTCATCGCAACCTTTATGCGGTATTCGTTTACAAAGGAGCGGAAGTTCTTGCCGAAAGTTGAGTTTATGGTCTGTGATACATAGTTGGTGTTCGACTCTGTCATCCTTGCAAGTGTCTGCAGGTTGAAGTCCGGGTTACAGAATGTCTCCTCGTCTTCCATGACCAAAAGTATTTTCTGCAAAAGGTCATCGTGTCCTGTGGCCGTGGCAGCCTTGTCGTCGTGTTCCTCCGCACCGTCTGAAGTTGTTTTATGTTCTTTCCGTTCCATGCTCATGCGGTATCTGCGTTCAGCTTCAAGCAGTTCGCTGTTGCGTCTGAACAGCTCCACATTAGCTGTGTGTAACTTTTGTCTCTGTCGGTATACCACAACAACGGCAAGCACGGCGATGACTACAATCATGACTAGCATCAGCAGCATTGCCTGCTGCTGTGAATTGGTTTTTTCCAGATTGTTTATGGTGTTGGTAGTGCGTTTCTTTTCGTTGGTCTGATAATTCGTCTTAATCTTTGAAAATTCATTGAGATTAAGCAGTGAGTCGGCATATCTGAAATATTCACTCTGGTAGTGTAGGGCGCGTTCTTTATCTCCCATCTTTGTATATATGCGCATAAGCCCTTTGTAGCAGTCAACATAAAGAAAGGCATGGTTGGTTACATGAGCCAGTGAGTCGTATTTATGAAGATATACTAAAGCTTCGGTTAAATTGCCTTTGTTTTCGTAACATTGGTATATTTCCGAATATGCATATATTTTCATTTCTTCCGGCAGCTTATATTTATCCACGATGTTTAATACCTTTTTCATCCACAAAGCTTTGGTGCTGTCGTCTTTGCGGTTGCCGGCAATAAAGCCCTTGTTGAAACAGTAGAAGTATGCTATCTTTCCGCGGTTTATGCCTTTAAGCTGTCTTATCTTGTTGTTGGTGTATTCTGCATAGTTGATGTCACCTATTTCGCAACTGGCTCCGACCATGTTATTCAGAAATTTGAATTGCATCTCAGAGTTGCCTGCGTCAACGCTGAGAGAATAGCCTTTTTTGTAAATTTCGAGTGCTTGTGCATAATCAGAATACAGCGAATAAATACCTCCTACGTTGTAGTATGCGTCCGTAAGGCGTATGGTGTCATGACTCTTCATCTGCTCTTGCGCCTGTATGTATTTCAGAAAGGCAGACAGAGAGCTGTTATATTCATTCTTGTTGAATTCGGCCTTTGCTTTATTATACAGTGCGCCTGTATTGTCTTTGCTGTATGCCTGTGTGGCTGGTGTGGCAAAATAAAGACATAATAACAGGATGGAGGTATTTAAGATGTTTTTTATGGGCAGCATCGGAGTAAGTAAATATTGATGTGCAAATATCATAAATTTTTTATTATCTGACAAAATAAAGATATGATATTTACTAAAACTGTTCAATTATTTCTAATAAGTGATATTGCGGTGCTTTGATGAGCGGCAGCGTATCGTTGCTTGTTTCTTTATGTCGTCTGTATATGGAGATGACGGCTTTTGCTTCATGAATGGTGTATGTGCAAAGTAAGTAAATCATCCGCATTTTCCAAAAGACGGCATATCGCATTGCAAAAGGTGCCCTTTTACACGCTGAAAGGCCACCTTTTAGAAGCTAAAAGACGGCCTTTTGCAACGCACTGAGCCACAGCGTGTTACAAGGGCGGATGCCGTCGGCGTGCGTTCTGCCTTCATTATGGCCGCCGGCAGCCGGCGTTGCGTGCCCTGTGCGGCTGTTTCGGCCTTGTCAGTAGGCCCGTTCCGGGGGCTTATATCGGCGCAAGTGGCGGTGTGGCAGCGTGTTGCGTGCATAAAAATAAGTTATGCAGAATTAAAAAAACTCTTTTATTTTGTTTTCTCTCTGACTTATGTTATCTTTGCAGATGATTTAAATCGCGATTTAATTATGAAAATAGCTCTTATCGGCTATGGCAAGATGGGCAAGATGATTGAGCAGATAGCCCTTGGCCGTGGCCACCAAATTGTAAGTATAATCGACATCGACAACCAGCAGGACTTCGACAGCGAGGCCTTTGCCTCGGCTGATGTTGCCATCGAGTTCACCAATCCTACTGCCGCCTACGGCAACTATCTCAGGGCCTTTGCGCACAACGTCAAGGTGGTGTCGGGCTCTACGGGATGGATGAAAGACCACGGCGACGATGTCAGAAAGATGTGCGCCGAGGGCGGACAGACCCTCTTCTGGGCCTCTAATTTCAGTATAGGCGTGGCCATATTCTCGGCCGTAAACCGCTATCTGGCAAAGATAATGAACGGATTTCCGCAGTATTCGGTTACAATGGAGGAGACTCATCACGTGCATAAGCTCGACGCTCCGAGTGGCACGGCAATAACTCTTGCCGAGGAGATAATAGACAATCTCGACCGCAAGGACAGCTGGGTGAAGGGCACTCTGACGGCTCCCGACGGCCATATAGAAGGCTCTGCCGACTGCGCCGACAACGAGTTACGCATCGACTCGGTGCGCCGTGGCGAGGTGCCGGGCATACACACCATTGCATACGACAGCGAGGCCGACTGCATAACCATCACTCACGACGCCCATTCGCGCAAGGGCTTTGCCCTGGGAGCAGTGCTCGCAGCCGAATATACGGCACAGCACAGCGGACTGCTGACGATAAGTGATATGTTTAAGTTTTAAACTTTAGGAGTTAAAGTAGTTAAAGAAGTTATCGCAGGCTGTGCCTGCTAAGTAGTTAAAGTCATTAGCCTTGAAGGCTTTTTGCACGTGTGCAATGTGTATGTGATTATTTATATCAATAATAATCCTCAAGGGTAATGACTTTAACTCCTAAGCCGTACTTGTACGGCGATAACTACTTTTAACTCCTTTAACTACTAAACAATAAATATTTACACCAATGATTGACAAAGAAAAGAAAAAACTTAATATGAAGGTGCAATGGACCAAGTTTGCCGTTGTAACCCTGTTGTATCTCATTTTCCTCTACTGGCTTGAGAGCTGGCTCGGACTTATCGTCGTTCCGTTTATCTTCGACGTCTACATAACAAAGAAGATACGCTGGCAGTGGTGGAAAGACTCAGAGCGCCCCGTGCGCTTCATCATGTCGTGGGTAGATGCCTTGGTGTTCGCCCTCGTGGCCGTCTATTTCATCAACCTGTTCTTCTTCCAGAACTATGTCATACCTTCTTCGTCGCTCGAGAAGTCGCTTCTCACCGGCGACTACCTCTTCGTGAGCAAGGTAAGCTATGGTCCGCGCATACCGCAGACGCCCCTCACCATGCCGCTCACACAGCACACGCTGCCCGTGTTCGGCTGCAAGTCGTACATCGAATGGCCGCAGTGGGACTATCGCCGCGCAAAAGGCCTGGGCAAGGTTGAGCTCAACGACATCGTGGTGTTCAACTATCCGGCAGGCGACACGCTCGTGTCAAGCCCGCAGTATCAGGCTGCCGACTACTATCAGATGTGCTATTCTTACGGCAGTCAGCTGATAATGGACCATCCAGACATGTCGAAACTCACTCCGCAGCAGCAGCGCGACTGGTACAACAGAGTGTATAACATCGGACGAAACTACATCCTCGACAATCATCCTGAGTTCGGTTCGATAATCTCAAGGCCCGTTGACCGCCGCGAAAACTATGTTAAGCGCTGCGTGGGTCTGCCCGGACAGACGCTCCAGATAAAGGACCGCATAGTGTATCTCGACGGCAAACCCAACAAGGAACCCGACAATGTGCAGTATACATACAACGTGAAGCTCAACCAGCCGCTGCCCGATGACCTCATGCATGAGCTGGGAATAAGCATGGAAGACCTTACGAGTCTTAACCAGAACGGATACATGCCGCTGACTAAGAAGGCCGCAACGGCACTGGCAAAGCGCCGCGACCTCGTGGCAAGCATAGCTCTTAACACCGAGGCTACCGTGGGAGACATCTATCCGCTGAACGCCTACACGGGATGGACACGCGACAACTATGGTCCGGTATGGATTCCGCAGAAGGGCAAGACCATAACTCTCAATATGAAGAACATTGCCGTTTACGAGCGCCCTATACGTGTATATGAGGGCAATCAGCTTGAAGTCAAGAACGGAAAGATATACATAAACGGCAAGCAGACAGACAAGTATACGTTCAAGATGGACTATTACTGGATGATGGGCGACAACCGCCACAACTCGGCCGACTCGCGTTACTGGGGCTTTGTGCCTGAAGACCACATCGTGGGCAAGCCTATCTTCATCTGGTGGAGCAGCGATCCCGACCGCAGCGGATTCTCAAAGGTGCGCTGGAGCCGCCTGTTCCGTTTTGTTGATAATATAAAATAAAAGCAATATATTAAGGACTTTGAACTGAGAAAGGAAGTAGGGCGCCGGCCGTAAGGCCCGTTTGCACGGCGCAGGCAGCGTCTTGACGCGCCACGGCATCTGCCGCATCGGCAAATAACAAGGCTGTAAAGAGAGGCCGGCAAGCATCAGCCCGACGGGTCTGCGCCTTACTTCTTCACTCTTGCTTCATAACTCTTAATCCTAAGGACTATGAGAAGTGCGCTCAAGTTTGTGATGGCGTTGATAGTCACAATCTTGTTGATGTTGGCTTTCCGCGCTTTGGTGTTTACCGTTTACACGGTCAGCGGCTCAGGGCTTGAACCCTGCTTTGTCAGTGGCGACCGCGTGCTGGTAAACAGGTGGAGCTATGGCCTGCGCACGGGCGGCGGTCCTTACTTCAGATACACGCGCTGGATGCCATCGCCCGTTGAGCGCGGCGACCTCGTGGCCTTCAACTGTCCGGCCGACTCATCCGTTCCATTCACAAGTCTTCCTGTAAGCGCCTGCTATTGCACTGGCGTGCCCGGCGACACCGTCATGGCCGACGGCGTCAGACTGATGGTGCCCGGCAGAGACCACATAGTAAAGGTGAGCGAGAGCAACATGCGCCTGCTCTGCTTTCTGTATAACAGATACGAGGGGCGCAACGCAGAGATTGCAGACGGCCGCCTTATCGTGGACGGAGCAGAGACACGCTGCGCAGCCTTCGGCAACGACTACTACTGGTTCAGTTCGGGCCGTCCCTCAGAGCCATACGACTCGCGCTTCTTCGGCTTTGTTCCCGAGACACACATCATCGGCAAGGTGTCGGTGCTGCTCTATTCTGTCGACCCTTCGCTGCCGTTCTACGAGTGCCTGCGCCCCGGACGCAACATGCAGCTCATAAGAAAGCCCAGACCACTTGACGCAGAATAACTGCACTGCCGGGCTTAATCCTGCCGTCTGCGGCGCTCTTGGCCGCCATTCTTATGACGGCAGACAGCCGCGTTGAGGCGTTGAAATGGCGCATTAAGATAACAGCAAACATTTAAAGAAACAACAAATCCACCCCATATCATGTCAGAAGCATTGCTTTCATCGGCCTATTTCGGCCCCGTACAATGGTATCAGAAACTCAACCGATACGACAAAGTCAGGGTTGAGGCTTACGACAGTTTCATCAAACAGACCTACCGTAACCGCTGCGTGATAGCCACCGCCAACGGCCTGCAGGCCCTTACGGTGCCCGTGGAGCGCACCGCCGACGGCCAACGGCCCGATGAACAGGGGCAGGTGCCAAAGTGCCTTATGAAGGATGTGCGCATAAGCAACCACGGCAACTGGCGCCACATACACTGGAACGCGCTGATGAGCGCCTATGGCGAGTCGCCGTTCTTTGAGTATTATGCCGACGACATCAGGCCGTTTTTTGAGAAGGAGTGGACCTTCCTTTACGATTTCAACGCTGAGATATGCGCCAAAATGTGCGAACTCATCGACATAGAGCCTCATGTGGAGCCTACTGCGGGCTACATGTTCAGCGACGAGGCAGAAGGCATGGGCATCGACGACTACCGCGACGCCATACGCCCTAAGCACAGCATGCCCGACCCGATGTTCGCTCCAAAGAGATATTATCAGGTGTATGAGCAGCGCCACGGCTTTCAGCCTAACCTCAGCATACTCGACCTGCTGTTCAACATGGGCACCGAGAGCGTGCTCTATCTGTAGACATAACGGCTCAATGAGGCCCTGTCCGGCTGCCTGATTGAGCCGATTTTCTTGCGGTTTCATCGTGCCAACACGCCCGGAAACGCTGCCGGCTTTCGATTTTTTAACTCTTGCGCTTTCGCGTTTCTTTACAAAATAAATTTCCGTTTGAGACATTCCGCTGTCCGTTTTATAACACTCCGCACAGCCGTTTATGGCTGTTTTTTCCCATTTCACCGCCATTTACGGCCAAATCTGCCATGTTTTGCGCCCAGTTTCACTGCTTTTTGCCATGCAGTTGGCTACATCTTGCCGTGTAAAAGGTGGTCTTTTGCATGCCGAAAGGCCACCTTTTGCACGGCAGCCGCATTGCTATTGATGCGGCTTAAGACGTAAGTGACATGCAGCCAGGCGGTTACGCATTTAACACAAAAACGCCTGTTTTTTCCGTTCTGACCGCGCTTTCGTGCCCGGCATTGCCGTTCTGAGAGCCTTAACCGGATTTGCGGCTCATGTTGCTTTAACACAGTTTAACCCGCTGCCAGCCTTGGCCGGTCAGCCGTCGGCGGCATGTCGCCCGTCGTTCAGAAACATTCTCACCGGGCATCGGTGCCGAATGGCTGCGGCAGAAGGTATTAGAAGCTGTGCAGCTGCGCACGGTGCGGCGTGTAAACCCTTTGTAAACAAATACAGCAAGAACATTTTTCGTAGATTAAAATGACTAATTTTTCGGTTTTTCATATTTTTTATTACTACATATCCACGTTTTTTAAATTATTGTATTAGATTTGTAACCTGTTAATTCATTTAAACTAAGAAAACCATGTACAACAAAACATTAAAATCTTTTCTTCTTATCATGATTGCCTCAGTGGTCATGAGTTCTTGCATAGGTTCGTTCGGCCTGTTCAACAAAGTGCTCGACTGGAACAAGGATGCCACGGGCAACAAGTTCCTCAACGAACTTATCTTCATCGTCATTTCGCCCGCCTACGTGCTGTGCGGAACGGCCGACTTGCTTGTCCTTAACACCATCGAGTTCTGGTCAGGCTCAAATCCTCTGGCCGAGAATGTAGGCAAGACGGAGAGCATAATGGGCAGCGACGGCAAGCTGTATGCCGTTACCACGCTCAAGGACGGCTACGAGATAAAGGATGCCGACGGCAATGTGATGAACTTTACATATAACGAGAAGGACAACACTTGGGCTGTTGAAAAAGACGGAACCACAACCGTGCTGCTCAAGATGAAGGGCAACGACACGGCGCAGATATATCTGCCGGGCGGCAAGACCATGGACGTTACGCTCGACAAGCAGGGCCTTTATGAGGCAAGAATGGCTGTCAACGAGGGCGTTTACTTCGCTGCAAGATAACAACGGGGCGGCGCTGCCGCTGTAAATACGCATTAAGGGCGGAAAGATGCGTGCCTGCGCGGCATGCGGTCTTTCCGCCCTTAACTGTTGTTATGTCTTCATTCTATTTGCGCCCGAGCTTCTCTGCACATTCAGGGCAAAGGCCCTTTATCACGTAGTTGATGCTGTTGAGCACGAAACCGCCCGGCAGGCTCACCACGGGCACGTGTATGCGCTTCAGGCAGAACGTGCGCTGACAGTTCTCGCAGTAGAAGTGTGTGTGTTCGTCTTCCACTCCGCAGTCGCAGTCGTCGCTGCATACGTTGTATTTAAGGCTGCCGCTTCCGTCGTCCACCACATGTATGAGGCGGTTCATCAGAAACACCGACAGAGTGCGCGATATGGTGCTCTTGTCTACTGTCGGCAGCAGTTTCTCGAGCTGCGGCAGCGACACCGTCTCGTCGCCCCTGAACATCGCCCGCAGAATCAGCAGGCGTGTGGCCGTCGGCTTTATGCCGCGGTGCTTCAGTTTGTCTATATAGTATTGTTCAGATGCCATTTCGGTGCAAAAATAACTCTATTTGTCCGAAAAGCAAAATTTAGTGGCCATTATTTCTGTTTGTGCCGCTGCGCTCTCCGGCCGCTCTGCCGAAGAATATCCTTGTGGCGTTGAGCACGGCCAGCAGTGCCACGCCCACATCGGCAAACACAGCCCCCCAGAGGTTTGCCATGCCCGCAAGTCCGAGCAGCATCACTGCCACCTTTATGCCGATGGCCATCACTATGTTCTGCCTTACCACGCTTACGGTGCGCTTGCCGGCCCTTATGGCCTCAGCCACCTTCGACGGATGGTCGGTCTGGATGACCACGTCTGCCGTCTCGACGGCCATGTCTGAGCCCATCGCACCCATGGCAATGCCCACGTTGCTCAGTGCAAGCACAGGCGCGTCGTTGATGCCGTCGCCCACGAAAGCCACGTTGCGGCCCTCGCGCTGCAGCTGTTCTATATGCCTTACCTTGCCCTCCGGCATCAGGTCGCCGTATCCCTTGTCCACCTTAGTCTCGGCTGCCACCTTGTCTACGAGTGCCTGCTTGTCGCCCGAAAGTATGTCCATGCGGCTTATTCCGCACTTTCTGAGCCTTCTGACGGCCTCTGCCGCGTCGTCCTTAAGCGTGTCGGCAAGTAGTATGTAGCCCTCATATCGGCCGTTCTTGGCGCATGCCACGATGGTCTCGGGCACGCTCTTCAGCTCCTCCGGATAGCTTATGTTCTCGCGGTCGAGCAGCCTTAGCGTTCCGGCAAGCCATCTGTCGCCGCCTGCCGTGGCCGTCATGCCGTAGCCGGGCAGGTCTTTCACGTCGCTCACCTCTGCCGTCCTGTCGCCTGCATATGCAGTTATAGCCTTGGTAATGGGGTGGTTGCTGCTGCGCTCCATAGCCGCAACGGTGGCCAGCAGCTTGCCGGTGTCGTTGCCGCAGACCTTAGTTACGGAGAATACTCCGCGCGTCAGCGTGCCCGTCTTGTCGAACACCACGGTGTCGATATGCGTCACGGCGTCGAGCCAGTTGCCGCCCTTGAAAAGTATGCCGTGCCTTGATGCCGCGCCGATGCCTGCGAAATAGCTCAGCGGTATGCTTATGACGAGGGCGCAGGGGCACGATATAACGAGGAATATCAGTGCGCGGTAGAACCATGTGCTGAAGTCGTAGACGAAGCCGGTGCCTGCTGCCGACCAGATGTAAGGCACGATGACGGTGAGTGCTGCCAGCGCTATTACGGCAGGGGTGTATATCCTTGCAAACTTGCGTATGAAGAGTTCGGCAGGCGCCTTGCGCTCCGATGTCTCCTCGACCATCTTCAGTATGCGTGCCACGGCGCTCTCGCTCTCGGGCCGTGTAACCTTTATCCGCGCCACGCTCTCCGTGGCTATCATGCCGGCAAGCACCTCGTGCCCGTTCTCAATGGTGCGGGGTATGCTCTCGCCGGTAAGCGCAGCCGTATTGAAGGCAGCGTCGCCGCTTGTCAGTATGCCGTCGAGCGGCACGCGTTCGCCCGGCTTAACCTCGATGATTTCGCCCGGAATGACGTTTTCGGGCTTGTCGGCCACCTTATGATTGCCCCTTACTATGACAGCCATCTTGGGGTGAAACTCCATCAGGCTGCGTATGTTGTCGCGCGCCTTGTCGACGGCCATGTCCTGAAGTGTCTCGCCCACGCAGTAGAACAGCATCACGGCCACTGCCTCGGGATATTCGCCTATGATGAAGGCGCCTATCGACGCTATTGTCATGAGCATGAACTCGCTGAACACTTCCTTCTTCATTGCGCACTCCCATGCCTCGCGCATCACGCCGAGTCCTACGGGCAGGAACGCCAGGATGAACCATGCCAGGCGCACAATGCCGTTGTTGAAGATTACGGCTCCTCCTTCGGTGAAGCATATTCCGGCCATGAGCATGAAGAAGGAGATTATCGGTTTCTGAAATTTCTTGGTTACCATGTCCTTTGTCTTTAGTTTGTCTTTTTACTGATGCAAAGGTAGCCGATATGCGATGCAACCCGGTTGCAAAGTTGGGGTAACAACGAAAAGAGGCCCGACAGCGAGTGTCGGGCCTCCGTGTGAGCATGATATTGTGATTATTTTGATCTCCAATGTCCGTGCAGGTTGCAGTATTCGCGTGCGTACACGTTCTTGCAGTCGGTGTAGAACACAGCCTCCGGCTTCTCGCCCGGCTTGAGGTGCTTGCGCTGAACCTTGTCGCACTCAACCAGTTCGATCCACTCGATGTAGTGGTTTTCGAGCATCGGGTGCTCAACTTCGCCCACTTTAACTCTGTAGCCGCCCTCGATAGGCTCTACAACGGGCACGTGCTTCTCTGTAGCAGCGTCAACGGTGTTCTCTGTAAGCAGCTCCATGGGCTGTCCGCAGCACGACAGTGTGCCTCCTGCCTCGTGCATAACTTCTACTATGTTGCCGCATACGGCACAGCGGTAAACTTCTTTCAACTTTGTCATGATAATACTCTTTTTTAGTTGTTTAAAACTCTTGTTCGTAAGATACGGATAGTTTCTGTATCTGATACAAAGTAACTAAAAATATCTGAGAATCCGTTTCTTTTTTCGCCATATTTTTGTTTTACCGGCGTTTTTTATGGTTAAAACACTTATTAATTCTTATTTTAACTATACCCGTGCCGCATTCTGCATGCTGTCATGTCTGTTTTCGTATGCTCGAAAACAACCTGTATTCTGCCGCCTTTCATGCAGTCGGGATATGGCCTGCGTGCCGCCGTTTTCCGAAAGGTGGCCTTTTGCCTTCTGAAAGACCACATATTGCACGCTAAAAGGCCACCTTTTAGAAGCTAAAAGATGGCCTTTTGTAAGTCGTTGAATATCAGGCTTGTCGGCGGCTTGCCCGTCGTGGCTGTTCCGGTTGCAGCCGGAGCGTCTTCTGCCTTATGTCTCTGCCATATACAGCTTGAGCTCTTCGGGCGTCATCCTGCGGTAGATGCAGTAGAGTTCAGTGGGCCCTTCGCCGTTGTTTCCCTGCAGTCTTCTGATTATTCTCATTTCGTGGTCGTTGAGAGTGATTATCCTGAAGCCCCTGTCGGCATCGGCGGCCAGCTGGAAACTGTTGGCCCTGTACGTGTATCTGATGCTCTCGCTGGCCGTTGCCTCAGCCTCGCCCTGCTGCGTCATCCATGTTATGGTGTCGGCGGCGATGAAGCAGCTGTATGCCATGTCTTGCCCGTTGTCGCTGTATATGTTGGCCACGTCGTATCTTCCGGCCATCTCCATCCTGTGCGCCTCGGTGCATTTCCATCCTCTTCCCACGGCGTAGCGGCTGAAATATTCGCTCGTTATCCTCATCTGTTCAGGCAGAGTGGGGTACTTGTCGTTGAGCGAGTCGAGGTCGTAGGGATGGTCCTTTATGCATTCTGCAAGTTCGGTGCTGCTCATTGCCCTGTATGTCGAGTAGACATAAATCTTCTTTCCGTTGCCGTCGATGGCCTGGTATTTTATCAGTTTCATCTCGTTCTCGTTGAGCGAGATTATCTTGAACATCTCTTTTCCGTCGGCCATGAGGCTGTTGGAGCCTTCGTCGTAGGTGTAGCTCCTCTTGCGGTATCCGCTTATAGGGTAGGCGTCGATGTACGAGTAGGTGGTTACGCTGTCGCCGCTGAACGAGTAATCCGAAGGACTTGCGCCCACCAGACCGCTCCAGTATTCTTCTTTCTCGAACGTTCCGTTGCTCTTTATCTCGTGCGACTCAACGTGCGTCCATCCCTTTCCGTCGAGAGTAGCGGTTACATATTCCGCCGTCATCTGCTGCGGTATGGGTATGTTGAAGTCTTCATCGTCGCTGCATGCGGTCAGGGCCGACATTGCGAATGCCAGCAAAAGCATCGTAAAGATATTCAGGTTTTTCATAAGCATTGTGTTGAAAGTAACATCTGCAAATATAATGTTTTTCTGTTTAGATTGTAGCTTATCTGACATAAAAAAGCGAAAAAATGTTTCGTTTTAACAAAATATCTGCCGTCTTGCCCCTCATGCCGCATCCCGCAGGCGCTTCAGGAGCGCTGCCGCCGGGGCATGCTGTTGCCGCATATATGACGCAAAAGAGCCGGCGGACAGCCTGTGCACGGTCTGTTGTCGTGCTGCTGTCCGCCGGCTCCGTTATGTCTTGCGCCCCCGCTCATGCCTGCCGGCTCGCCGGGCCGCTGTGTCTGTCGGTTGTCAGAAGCTCCTGAGCCATGCCTTCAGCTCAAGCTGCATCTCGTTGTGATACTTGAAGCTGTCGCGGTTGCCCCATCCGTGGCCGCCCGAGGGGTATACATGGAGCGTGGCCGGAACGTCGTGGCGGTAGAGCTCAATGTAGTAGTTCACTCCGTTGGCCGGCAACACCACGCGGTCGTCGTCGCTCAGGGCTATGAATGCGCGCGGCGTCATGCGCGACACGTGCAGGTCGTTGCTGTAGCTGTTCTCGTCCTTTTTCCTTGCGTTGCTGCCCAGCAGGTTGTCGTGCGAGCCCTTGTGGGTAATGTCGGGCATCATGGTTATCACCGGATAGAACAGTATCTGGAAGTCGGGGCGCGCGTCCTTGGCTGCATGCGTGGCAACGGTAGATGCCAGATGGCCGCCTGCCGACGAGCCCATTATGCCCACGTCGTCGGGATTTATGTTCCAGTTGGCGGCGTTGCGGCGCACCAGTCTGATAGCCTCCTCGGCGTCAGATATGGGCACATCCTTCTCGCCGTGCGGCATTCTGTATTTCAGCACGATGGCAGCTATGCCCATGTTGTTGAAGAACGGCGCCCAGTCGTAGCCCTCATGGTTCATGGCCAGATGCTGGTAGCCGCCTCCGGGACATATCACCACGGCGCGTCCCGTGGCCGATTTCTTTTCAGGAAGAAACACCTTGACCTTTGCCGTGTCGCCCGCGTCGCTGCTCTTCACGGCCGGACCGTTGGGCCAAAGGTTTATTTCATAACTCTGTTGTGCGCTCATGTTGAGGCTCAATGCCAGCATCGCTGCCGCAAATAATAGTTTTTTCAGTGTCATTGTTGTAAGGAATGATTGTTAATGCCTTGTTTTTTGTTAATTTATTCAAGGCGTTTTTGCAAATATACTGATTTTTTTTGTAATATTGCAGTCTGTTTGATTATTATAACAAAATATAAAACAGACAGATTATGCGTAAACTATTTTTAATGATTTCAGCCCTGTTCCTGATGCACGCAGGCATGCAGGCAAAGGTCAGGCTGCCTCATGTCCTGGGCGACAACATGGTGATCCAGCAGGATGCCGACGTGCGCCTGTGGGGCAGTGCCAAGCCTAATTCTACGGTGAAGGTCAGCGTGTCGTGGAGCGGCGATGCCTATTCGGCAAAGGCCGACCGCAAGGGCGAATGGCAGCTGACGGTGAAGACGCCCAAGGCTGACAACAAGCCGCTCACCGTAAGGTTTGACGACGGCGACGGCGAGGTGGCCCTCAGCAACCTGCTTGCAGGCGAAGTGTGGGTATGTGCCGGACAGAGCAACATGGAGATGCCCATAAAGGGATTTGAAAACTGCCCCGTGGAGGGATATAACGACGTGGTGGCCGATGCGGTCAACTCATCGCTGGTGCGCTTCGTGAAGATACCGAGCGTGATGAGCATGACGCCGCTCAGCGACGCCAACTGCGAGTGGAAGGTGTGCAGCCCCACAACGGTGGGCGACGCAAGTGCCACGGGCTACTTCTTCGCACGTAAGGTGAGCCGCATGCTCAACGTGCCCGTGGGTCTTATCATGGCCAACAAGGGAGGCTCGAAGGTGGAGAGCTGGCTGACAAAGGAGAACCTGAAGAAGTATACCGACGAGCCTGTTGACTCGCAGGCCATAGTGAAGAAGTATCCTGCCGACTATCACCGCGCACTGATGTGGGGCAACGGCACGTTCAGTCCGATACTGAAGTACACCGTGAAAGGCATTCTCTTCTATCAGGGATGCTCTAACGTCGGCGACCCGGGCAACCAGTATTCAGACCGCCTTGCGCTGCTGGTAAGGCAGTGGCGCGACGCCTTCGGCTGCGGCGAGATTCCGTTCTACTTCGTTCAGATAGCACCTTACGACTACGGAAACGTTGACGCCGACTGGGGCGCAAAGCTGCGCGAGCAGCAGGTGAGGGCGCGCGACATAATACCCAACAGCGGCCTTGTGTGCACCAACGACTGCGTGTATCCGTGGGAGGCGCGCCAGATTCATCCCGCACAGAAGCAGAAGGTGGGCGAGCGCCTGGCTTTTCTCGCACTGAACAAGACCTACGGACAGGAGACGATATTGTGCGAGAGCCCTGAGTTTAAGGAGCTTAAGATAGAGGGCGACACATGCTGCATAAGGCTGAAGAACGACTACGGAGGCGTAAGCCGTCTTGACGACATGCAGGGATTTGAGGTGGCCGGCGCCGACAAGGTGTTCCATCCTGCCAAGGCAAGCTACGACAACGCCAGGGGCATAGTAGTAACCTGTCCTGAGGTTAAGGCTCCCGTGGCCGTGCGCTACTGCTTCAAGAACTTCCAGCTGGGCAACGTGGCCAACATGGGCGGGCTGCCCCTGCTGCCTTTCCGCACTGACAATTGGTAAAAAGACTATATCAAGCTTCACGGCCCTGCGCGGCCGTGGAGCTTTTTTAATGTAAAACGCAGAGATATGAATCTATTGGAAAAGTTTGAGTATTGCCCCGTTTGCGGCAGCTCCCATTTCGAGAAAGACACGCAGAAGAGCAAGAAGTGCAGCAACTGCGGCTTTGAGTATTTCATGAATCCGGCGGCCGCCGTGGTGGCATTCATCACCAACGACAAGGGCGAGCTGCTGGTAGAGAAGCGCAACAACGAGCCTGCCAAGGGCACGCTCGACCTGCCCGGCGGATTTGCCGACGTGCTTGAGACGGCCGAGGAGAGCATCATGCGCGAGGTGAAGGAGGAAACCGGGCTCACCGTTACCGAGGCACGCTATCTGTTCAGCCTGCCGAACGTATACCGCTATTCGGGGCTCGACATACAGACGCTCGACATGTTCTTTGCCTGCAAGGTGGAAGACGCGTCGCAGCTCAAGGCCATGGACGATGCCGCCGAGTGTATGTGGATAGCCCCCGAGGACATCCATACAGAGCTGTTCGGCCTGCGCTCTGTGCGCCAGGGCCTTTATGAGTATCTCAACATCGACGGAAACAGACGCTGACGGCAGCGCTGACGTCGGGATACGGCAGCCGCCCTTTGCAACACATTGAGTTTCAGTGTGTTGCAAAAGGCGGCTTTTTAGCTTCCAAAAGACCGTCTTTTACAAGGCGAAAGGTCACCTTTTGCAGTGCGTTTTGCCGTCTTTTGCAAAACGTGCTGCCGGGGCCCGGCCTTCGTGCGCATATATGTAAACATATTTCATGCCTGAGATGCCCGCAGCAGCTATGCCGGGCGGTTTTAAATATTGATACGTGTAAAATACTTAAAAGTTATGCAAAAAACTAAAAAAACAGAAAAATAGCCTATTATATAAGGTGTATGAAAAAGTTTTGCTTACATTTGCGCCCTAATTGAAAATATAAACCGTGATGCAGAAAAATCTTGTAATTGTCGAGAGTCCGGCAAAGGCCAAAACGATAGAAAAGTTTTTGGGCAAGGACTACAAAGTTATGTCAAGCTACGGACATATACGCGATTTGAAGAAAAAGCAACTCAGCATAGATATAGACACTCTTCAGCCCGACTATGAAATACCTGAGGAGAAGAAGAAACTCGTCACCGAGCTGAAGAACAACGCGCAGAACTCTGAGAAGGTGTGGCTCGCATCCGATGAGGACCGCGAGGGAGAAGCCATATCATGGCACCTCTGCGAGGTGCTCGGACTTGACGAGGAGAAGACCAACCGCATCGTGTTCCACGAGATAACAAAGCCCGCCATACTCGAGGCCATAAAGCATCCGCGCCACCTTGACATGAACCTTGTCAACGCGCAGCAGGCGCGCCGCGTGCTCGACCGCCTTGTGGGCTTCAAGCTTTCGCCCGTGCTCTGGCGCAAGGTCAAGCCGGCCCTGTCGGCAGGACGCGTGCAGAGCGTTGCCGTAAGGCTCATCGTTGAGCGCGAGCGCGAGATACAGGCGTTCAAGAGCGAGCCTTATTTCCGCGTGAGCGCCATATTCGGCGTTGAGGCACCCGACGGCTCTATGTCGGAGCTGAAGGCCGAACTCGACAAGCGCTTCAGCACGCACGACGAGGTGATGGCATTCTTAGAGAAGTGCAAGACAGCCGGATTCACCGTCAGCGCGATAACCAAGAAACCGCTGAAGCGCACACCGGCGCCCCCGTTCACCACGTCAACCCTGCAGCAGGAGGCAGCCCGCAAGCTGGGCTTCACCGTGTCGCAGACCATGATGGTGGCGCAGCATCTGTATGAGAACGGACGCATAACCTACATGCGTACCGACTCTGTCAACCTGTCGTCGCTCTGCATCAACTCGAGCAAGGAGGAGATAATAAAGCTCTGGGGCGAGGACTACAGCAAGCCGCGCCAGTATCACACCCACTCTAAAGGCGCGCAGGAGGCACACGAGGCCATACGCCCCACATACATGGAGAACACCGAGATAGACGGCACGCAGCAGGAGAAGCGCCTCTACGAACTGATATGGAAGCGCACGGCAGCATGCCAGATGGCCGACGCGCAGATAGAGAAGACCACCGTGACGATAAGCATCGACGGAACGGAAGAGCAGTTTGTGGCAAACGGCGAGGTAGTCAAGTTCGACGGATTCCTGAAGGTTTACCGCGAGTCGTTCGACGATGACGACAACCAGGAGGAGACATCACACATACTGCCCCCGATGACCGAGGGACAGACGCTGCAGCGCCGCGAGGTTACGGCCACACAGCGCTTCAGTCAGGGACCGCTCAGATACACCGAGGCAAGCCTCGTGCACAAGCTCGAGGAGCTGGGCATAGGCCGCCCGTCAACATACGCCCCGACCATAAGCACCATACAGCAGAGAGAGTATGTGCAGAAGGGCGACAAGAAAGGAGAGGAGAGACAGTATATCGTAGACGTGCTCCACGGCAACGTGGTGAGCGAGAAGACCAAGACGGAGACCGTGGGCAACGAGAAAGGCAAGCTGCTGCCCACAGACATCGGCATGGTGGTGAACGACTTCCTGCTGAAATACTTCCCGACAATCATGGACTACAACTTCACTGCCAAGGTGGAACAGCAGTTCGACACCATTGCCGAGGGCAAGTCGCAGTGGACATCCATGATAAAGAACTTCTACAAAGACTTCGAGCCTACCGTAGAGCAGACCATGAACACGCGCGAGGAGCACAAGGCCGGAGAGCGCGAGCTGGGCATCGACCCCGCAAGCGGCAAGCCCGTGTTCGTTAAGATTGGCCGCTTCGGTCCCGTCGTTCAGATAGGCAAGGCCGAGGACGAGGAGAAGCCGCGCTTCGCACAGATGCCGTCGGACAAGAGCATCGAGACCATAACTCTTGAAGAGGCGCTCGAGCTGTTCAAGCTGCCGCGCACGCTAGGCGAGTTCGAAGGCTCGCCCGTCATAATAGGCGCAGGCCGCTTCGGCCCCTACGTCATGCACGCCAAGAAGTATGTTTCGCTGCCCAAGAACGAGAATCCGCTGACCGTTACGCTCGCCACGGCCATACAGCTCATAGAGAGCAAGCGCCAGCAGGAGACACAGCGCCACATCAAGGCCTTTGAAGAAGAGCCAAAGCTCGAGGTGATGAACGGCCGCTACGGCCCTTATCTGGCCTACGACGGCAAGAACTACCGCCTGCCGAAGAACCTTCATGACAAGGCCGCAGAGCTGTCGCTCGAGGAATGTATGGAAATCATAAACACATCAAAGAAGAAATAACGCCGATGACAAGAATCCTTATCATTGGATATATGGGTGCCGGCAAGACCACCCTGGGCAAGGTGCTGGCCAAAGACCTCGGCCTGCAGTTCTACGACCTCGACTGGTATATCGAGGGCCGCATGCACAAGACGGTGGCGCAGATATTTGCCGAGCGCGGCGAGGAAGGCTTCAGGACGATAGAGCGCAACATGCTCCATGAGGTGGCCGAGTTTGAGGACGTCGTGATAAGCTGCGGCGGAGGCACACCCTGTTTCTACGACAACATGCAGTATATGAACGCGCAGGGCGACACAGTCTATCTGAAAGCCTCTCCCGAAGTGCTCAGCGCACACCTCAAGATGGGCAAGACGGAGCGCCCGCTCCTTAAGGGCAAGACTCCCGAAGAGCTGCGCGACTTCATCACCTGCCAGCTTGCCGCCCGCGAACAGTACTATACACAGGCCCGACACGTGTTCAACGTCGAGGTGCTTGACAGTTATGATAAAATACAAACATCCGTAACTAATCTGCGGACATTGCTTAATATTTAAATTTTACAGCCCTGATGAAAAAATGGACCATTGAAGACTCTAACGAGCTCTATAACATGAGCGGTTGGGGAACATCCTATTTTGGTATTAACGAAAAAGGCGACGTGTATGTCACTCCGTGCAAGGACGACACACAGATTGACCTTCACGACGTCATGGACGAACTCTCGCTGCGCGACATCACACCGCCAGTGCTGCTGCGTTTTCCCGACATTCTCGACAACAGAATCGAGAAGACATGGAGCTGCTTTAAAAAAGCTTCAGACGAATACGGGTTTACAGGAGAAAACTTCATTATATATCCCATCAAGGTTAACCAGATGCAGCCGGTCGTTGAGGAGATTATCAGCCATGGACGGAAGTTCAACCTCGGACTCGAGGCAGGCAGCAAGCCCGAGCTCCACGCCGTCATAGCCGTGCAGTGTCAGAGCGACTCGCTCATAATCTGCAACGGATACAAGGACCAGAGCTACATAGAGCTGGCTCTGCTGGCACAGAAGATGGGCAAGCGCATATTCATCGTGGTCGAGAAGCTCAACGAACTTGAGATTATAGCCAAGGCCGCCAAGAAACTCAACGTAAGGCCTAACCTCGGCATACGCATCAAGCTTGCCTCGTCAGGAAGCGGCAAGTGGGAGGAGAGCGGCGGCGACGCAAGCAAGTTCGGACTGACAAGCTCTGAGCTGCTCAAGGCCCTCGAGATTCTCGAAAAGAAGGAGATGAAAGACTGTCTGCGCCTTATCCACTTCCACATCGGCAGCCAGATAACAAAGATACGCCGCATACAGACAGCCCTTAGAGAGGCTTCGCAGTTCTACATACAGCTGCACAAGATGGGCTACAACGTTGACTTCGTTGACTGCGGCGGCGGACTTGGCGTCGACTACGACGGCACACGCTCGCCCAACAGCGAGAGCAGCGTCAACTACTCTATACAGGAATATGTCAACGACTGTATCTACACATTCGTTGAGGCTGCCAACCGCAACGGCATTCAGCATCCTAACATCATAACAGAGAGCGGCCGCTCGCTGTCGGCTCACCACTCAGTGCTCGTCATCGACGTGCTCGAGACGGCTTCATTGCCGGAGATGGACGACGAGTTTGAGCCGGGCGAGGCATCTCATCCGCTCGTAAAGGACCTATATGATATATGGGACAACCTTAACCCGCGCACCATGCTCGAAGACTGGCACGACGCCGAGCAGATACGCGACGAGGCGCTCGACCTGTTCAGTCACGGCATAGTAGACCTTCAGACACGCGCCGAGATAGAGCGTATGTACTGGAGTGTGTGCCGCGAAATCAACTCTCTGGCAAAGAGCCTGAAGCATACGCCCGAGGAACTGAAGAACCTCGATAAGATACTTGCCGACAAGTACTTCTGCAACTTCTCGCTCTTCCAGTCGCTGCCCGACGCCTGGGCAGTAGACCAGCTGTTCCCGATTGTGCCGCTGCAGAGGCTCAATGAGCGTCCAACACGCAGCGCAACGCTGCAGGATATCACTTGCGACAGCGACGGAAAGATAACCAACTTCGTCACCAACCGCAACATCTCGCATATCCTTCCGGTACACACCCTGCGCAAGAACGAGCCTTATTATCTTGGCGTGTTCCTCGTTGGAGCTTATCAGGAGATACTCGGCGACATGCACAACCTGTTCGGCGACACCAACGCCGCTCACATAACGGTGAAGGACGGACGCTATCACATCGACCAGATATTCGACGGCGAGACCGTTGAGGAAGTGCTCAACTACGTTCAGTACAACCCGAAGAAACTGGTAAGGCAGCTTGAAGTATGGGTTACAAAGAGCGTCAAGCAAGGCAAGATTTCGCTCGAGGAGGGCAAGGAGTTCTTGTCTAACTATCGCTCAGGACTCTACGGATACACTTACCTCGAATAAAATAACAGAGCAGAGAGCCGATGCCATGGTGTCGGCTCTTGTTTTTATTACAGGCGCAGACGCTCACATGCCGTGCAGTAGGATGCGCCATTGCTGTAAGATAATATGATGAAAGAGAAGATAACAGTAGTGAAGGTAGGCGGAGCCGTTGTTGAAGACGAGGCTCGCCTTAGCCGTCTGCTCAGCGACTTCAGCGCCATTGAGGGCCGCAAGGTGCTCGTTCACGGCGGCGGTCGCCGCGCCACGGCCGTTGCCTCACGCCTCGGCATAGAGAGCAAGATGGTGAACGGTCGCCGCATAACCGACCGCGACATGCTCGAAGTGGTTACGATGGTCTACGGCGGACTGGTCAACAAGAACCTCGTTGCGCGCCTTCAGGCCAACGGCGTTGACGCCATCGGACTTACAGGTGCCGACATCGACATGATACGCTCTCACAAACGCCCCGTTAAGGACGTCGACTATGGCTTTGTAGGCGATGTTGACCATGTGGACGGACATAAGCTCCGCACGCTCATAGAGGCAGGAATAACGCCCGTGATGGCGCCCCTGACGCACGACGGCAACGGCAACATACTAAACACCAATGCCGACACCATAGCCGCAGAGACGGCAAAGGCGCTGGCAGAACATTACGACGTAACGCTCATCTTCAGCTTCGAGAAGAAGGGAGTGCTCAGCAATCCTGACGACGAAGACAGCGTGATACCGCTCATAACCCGTGCCGACTTTGAGCGTTACGTGGCCGACGGCACCGTGGCAGGAGGCATGCTGCCCAAGCTCGAGAATGCCTTTGAAGCCATAAGTGCCGGAGTTTCGCGCGTCAACATCACCCTTGCCACCGCCATCGACGGCCGTCACGGCACGATGATAACGGAGTAGGGCATGCAGTCAGCACTGCTGATAAAGAAGATTTTGAGAGAAATAGAGCAACATTTAGCATAAAGTCATGCTATGATTTGCGAGACATTGAATTATGTCCGAATGCGCCCGGCAACAGCACCGGCAGCAGGGCATTGCGCACCACAAGGCAGTCAGCAGGCACATACCGCCCGGCAGAGGCTGCAGTCTCTTAATAGCAAATAAACGTTAAAATAGAAAAAAGACCGCATCAGTTTGTAACTTTCGGTCTGTTGAATCGTCATTTAAATAGAGAGCAGATGAAAAATATCAGTTTCCGTAACGATGTTTTGCCGTTGAAGAACGTGCTCTACCGCCTCGCCTTGCGCATAACGCTCAACAAAGAGGAGGCTGAAGACATCGTACAGGACACGCTGATGAAGGTCTGGAACAGGCGCGACAGCTTGCAGAACGTTGACTCGATAGAGGCTTTCAGCCTTACGATATGCCGCAACTTGTCGCTCGACAGAATGAAAAGGGCCGGAAACGACAGCCAGCCGATAGGCGATGAGGAGATAGGCTCGGCCGATACGGCCTCTGATCCTTATGAAAGGATGATACAGAAAGACCGCGTCGAACTGGTGAAACGCATCGTTGACAGCCTGCCCGAGAAGCAAAGAAGCTGCATGCAGCTGCGCGACTTCGAGGGGAAAAGCTACAAAGAGATTGCCACTGTTCTCGGTCTGAGCGAGGAGCAAGTGAAGGTTAACATCTTCAGAGCCCGCCAGGCGGTTAAACAAAAATATAAAGAATATGAAGGATATGGACTATAAATACATAGAACAGCTATTGGAACGCTACTGGAAGTGCGAGACAAGCCTCGAGGAGGAGCACATCCTGCGCACGTTCTTCAGACAGAAAGACGTGCCGGAGAGCCTTCGCCAGTACAGAGACTTGTTCTGCTATGAGCACGAGGAGAAGGAGACCGACGTGCTCGGAAGCGACTTCGACGCCAAGATGCTGGCTATGGTCGACGAGCCGGAACCCGTGAAGGCCGTTACGATAAGCCTCAGACAGCGCTTCATGCCGCTGCTCAAGGCAGCCGCATCGGTGGCTATAGTCCTTGCACTGGGCAACGTGGCTCAGGTGATGTTCAACGAAGGCGGACAGCCCGAACCGGCTGTGGCAGGCTTCCAGAAGACTCACAACGGTCCTTCGGTGGCTATGAGCGACTCGGCAAAGACCGACTCGATGAAGCAGGCTTCGGCCGCAACCACCATCTTAAAGTAAGACATATTTCGATGCTTTCTCAATAAATCATGTTTAGTAAAACAAAAAAACGAAACTGTGAAGTTTCAATTCTCTCAAATTTTTCATAACATACTAACGTAAAGAAAAGGAGCCGTTATCTGACAAGAGATAACGGCTCCAGTTGTTTTTACCAAAATCTGTCATTACATCGTATATCGTTCAATGCTGCAATCAGACAGATGTCTTCATCCGTCTGACAGTCATCTGTTGTCGCCCTGCCGTCTGTCTTTATCTTGACGCCGTCTGTTATAAATGCTGAAAAGCATGCGGCAATCATGCAGAATGATAATGAGCGGTTTGCGAGAAATAAACGTTTCGTTGCTGACATTGCGGCCGGCCTTTGCTGTTTGGCCTCTTTCCGGCCGCGCGTCGTTGTATTGATGCCCTTTTAGCAAGGCTATATCTTATTCCCCTTATAATACGTACTGAAGTTGTCTTTGGCGTATCCGTTGTCGAGAACGACGAAACTTGACGCCGTAGCCCCGTCAATTTTCTTCCCTTTGTAGAACACTCTGAAGCTGTCTTTGGCATATCCGCGGCCAAGCAGGGTGAAGCTCGATGCCGTGGCATCGTCTATTTTCTGTCCCTTGTAGAACACTCTGAAGCTGTCTTTTGTATATCCTTCGCCGAGCAGAGTGAAGCTCGACGCCGTTGCTCCGTCCATCTTCTGCCCCTTGTAGAACACCTTGAAGCTGTCTTTGGCATATCCGCAGCCAAGCAGAGTGAAGCTCGACGCCGTTGCGCCGTCTATCTTTTGTCCCTTGTAGAACACCCTGAAGTTGTCTTTGGCGTAGCCTTCGCCGATGACGCTGAAGCTTGATGCCGTGGCACCTTCAACCACCTGACCGCGGTAATACACCTTGAAGTTGCTTACAAGATAGTCGTTGTTGCTGTTATGATGCCTTCTTTTTGCGTGTGAGCCGTTGTCGCATGCGTTGCAGTGATGTGTACCGCAGCAGTCGGATTGCGGGCACTGAGCGAACGAAACAGAGCCTGCGGCCAATGTAAGGATGAGTGTCAGGGTTGCTGTAAGTATCTTCATAATGTTAAGCTTTAAATGATTTCCCGTTTTATTTATATAGACGTATTTAGCGATGAAGGTTTATCTCGTTAATGTATTTTATTCTTTCTGGCAGCCTTTGCAGCTTATTTAACCCAAACCGCCGTTAGAAATACATGCTTTCTTTTTGCCTGATAATAGCTGCTTTTATAGAAAATATCAGACCGTATGCCATGCGGCTGATCATAAGAACAATAGCTTGCTTGCTGCCTGAATGTGAAAATCTCTAACGCCCGGTTTGTGCTTGCTGCCTGCCTATGCGTCCGTCATACATGACCGGGGCGCAGTTGTTAGGCCTTTATGCGGCGGTTTATGCCGCTGTGCAGCGCGTTTCGGTCATGCCTCCGAGCCTTTGTCAGCCTATGCAGATGATAATAAAAATGGCGGCAATGTGAAAGTTGCCGCCATTAATTATAGTCTTAATGAGATAATCTCAATTAGTCGTTGTTGTGGTCAAGACTGTCGTTGAAGTCTTTGGGCTCTCTCGGTGCCAAAGGATCGTGGAAGTCGTTGTTGTTGCTGCGGTGCTCAAAACGGCGCTGTTCGCGGTTGTTCTGGCGCTCTCCGCGCTCCGGTCTCTGACGGCGCTCGGGTCTCGGACGGCGCTCGCGCTCAACATATCCTTCGGGTTTCGGTATCAGCACGCGGTGAGAAAGCTTATACTTGCCTGTCTTCTGGTCGATGTCCATCAGCTTGACGGTGATCTTGTCGCCCTCTTTCAGTCCGGCTTCCTCAACAGTCTCGAGGCGCTTCCAGTCTATTTCAGAGATGTGCAGCAGTCCGTCCTTGCCCGGCATGATTTCAACGAAGCATCCGTAAGGCATTACAGAGCGTATTGTTCCGTCGTAAACCTCGCCTACTTCGGGTATTGCCACGATGGCCTTTATCTTAGAGATGGCTGCAGTGATGCTCTCCTTGTTAGGCGCACTTACCTGCACTTTGCCCTTTCCGTCGATTTCGTCGATGGTGATAACGGCTCCAGACTCTTCCTGAATCTGCTGTATGATCTTTCCGCCCGGGCCTATTACGGCTCCGATGAACTCCTTCGGAATGTCGAATGCCTCGATGCGCGGTACCTGCGGCTTCAGTTCGGCGCGCGGTTCAGCTATAGTGTCGGTCAGCTTGCCGAGGATGTATTCGCGTCCGCGCTTAGCCTGCATAAGAGCCTTTTCGAGGATCTCGAAGCTCAGTCCGTCGCACTTGATATCCATCTGTGTTGCTGTCAGACCGTCTTTCGTACCGGTTGTCTTGAAGTCCATGTCGCCCAGGTGGTCCTCATCGCCGAGGATGTCGCTCAGCACGGCATACTTGTCTTCGCCCGGGTTCTTGATAAGACCCATTGCGATACCGCTCACGGGCTTCTTCATCGGAACGCCGGCGTCCATCAGTGCCAGTGTGCCTGCGCATACTGTAGCCATTGAAGAAGAGCCGTTGCTCTCAAGAATCTGTGACACGAGGCGCACTGTGTAGGGGAATTCTTCAGGAATCTGGCCCTTGAGCGCACGCCATGCCAGGTGGCCGTGGCCTATCTCGCGGCGTCCTACGCCTCTCTGAGCCTTAGCCTCGCCCGTACAGAACGGCGGGAAGTTATAGTGGAGAAGGAAGCGCTGGTAGCTCTTGTTGAGCACGTCGTCAACCATCTTCTCGTCGAGTTTTGTTCCGAGAGTACATGTAGTGAGGCTCTGAGTCTCGCCACGTGTGAAGATAGAGCTTCCGTGAGGCATGGGCAGCGGGCTCACCTCGCACCATATCGGGCGTATCTCCTCGGTTGTACGGCCGTCGAGACGCTTGCCCTCGTCGAGGATGCAGCGGCGCATTGCGTCGCGCTCAACGTCGTGGTAGTAGCGGTCGATGAGAGCGTTCTTCTCCTCGAGCTCGTCTTCTGTCAGCTCGGTGTGTGCTGCGGCATAAGCCTCTGCAAAGTCGGTCTTGATCTTGTCGAAGGCCTCTTCGCGTGCCTTCTTGTCGTGGTCGCCGGCTTCAGCTATGGCGTAGCACTTGTCGTAGGTCTCTTTTCTGAGCTGTTCGCGCAGCTCCTCGTCGTTCACCTCGTGGCAGTATTCGCGCTTCACGTCGGTGCCGAGTTCCTTCATGAGCTCCTCCTGCAGCACGCACATCGGGCGTATAGCCTCCTGAGCGGCCTTGAGGGCTCCGAGCAGGTCTTGCTCTGAAACCTCGTTCATCTCGCCTTCAACCATCATGATGTTCTCCTTAGAGGCACCAACCATGATGTCCATGTCGGCGTTTTTCATCTGCTCGAATGTCGGATCAATAACGTATTCGCCGTTGATGCGTGCTACGCGCACTTCAGAGATAGGACATTCAAACGGAATATCTGAGCATGCCAGGGCACATGAGGCTGCGAAGCCTGCCAGTGCGTCGGGCTGGTCGACACCGTCGGCAGAGAAAAGAATTACATTAACGTAAACCTCTGCATGGAAGTCTGACGGGAAGAGGGGGCGCAACGCACGGTCTACCAAACGGCATGTAAGGATTTCGTTATCGGTTGCTTTGCCTTCGCGCTTGGTGAATCCGCCCGGGAAGCGTCCGGCTGCGGCATACTGTTCTCTGTACTCAACCTGCAAAGGCATAAAATCTGTTCCGGGAACTGCATCTTTTGCGGCACAAACAGTGGCCAGAAGGACGGTGTTGCCCATACGGAGCATACAAGAGCCGTCGGCCTGCTTTGCCACTTTCCCGGTTTCAATGCTGATGGTTCTGCCATCAGGCAGTGAAACTGTTTTCGTAATTACGTTCATCTAATAAAAAAACTTCTTGTTTTATAACATCTTCAAAAAAATCTCAACAAAGGTAGGTAAAAGTGCATAAATAAACGAATAAAAACCGAATTATTTTCTTTTTTTATGATTATGTGTGATGTTTTGACTTATGCCTGCTTGCAGGGCGTTTTCCAAAAGGTGGCCTTTTAGCCTCCGAAAGGGCACCTTTTGCACGCTGAAAGGCCACCTTTTGCAGCCTGAAAGATGCCCTTTTGCAACGCGTTGAGTGTCAGTGTGTTATGCCGCCTGTGCCTTGCCGTCTTACAGGCGGTCTGCCATTGCCTCGCGGCGGCTTGCCGGCAGGCATGGGACCCGGGGTGGGGGATAAACTAAAAAAATGGAGGTTAAAGTCCTGATAATCAAATTTTTTTATTAGTTTTGCAACCGTTGCGGCCGCTGCTGCCTGCTTGCGGCAGGATGACCGGCGGCGAGCCCGTTTATTTAACCCCAAAAACATCGAGATATGAAACAATATTCAGCCTTGCAGTTTATTCGCCGAGTTATGCTTATGATGCTTGTGGCATTGGCCCTGACGGGCTTGTCGTCGTGCCACGACGACGAAGACGCGCCGGAGGTTAAGCCCGAGCAGCGCACGCTGTTCATGTATTTCCCGTGGTCGACCAACCTGACCGACTACTTCTACGACAACATCCTTGCCATGGAAGAGGCCATCGCCAAGACCGGACTCGACAACGAGCGCGTGATAGTGTTCATATCAACAAACTCATCAGAGGCCGAGATGTTCGAGATAACCTGCAACGGCGGAAAATGCACCCGCACCGAGCTGAAGACCTACGACAACCCCTCGCTCACCACGGCTGCCGGCATATCGGGCATACTAAACGACATGAAGACCTTTGCCCCGGCCGACGTCTACGCCATGACCATAGGCTGCCACGGCATGGGATGGCTGCCCGTTGAGAGCAAATACAAGGCCAAGGGGCAGGCGCCCGCCTTCGTGCCGCATTACAGCGCCGACAAGGGCTACGCCATGACGCGCTATTTCGGCGGCGTTACGAGCGACGACCAGACAGACATATCAACGCTGGCCGACGCCATATCCGACGCCGGACTGAAGATGGAGTTCATACTCTTTGACGACTGCTACATGTCGTCGGTCGAGGTGGCTTACGACCTGCGCCACGTAACCGGCCACATCATAGCCTGCCCTACGGAGATAATGGCCTACGGAATGCCCTATGCCGAGATAGGCGCAAGCCTGCTCGGAGAGCCCGACTATAAGGCTATAGCCGACGGATTCTATGAATTCTATTCCAACTACGACTATCCCTACGGCACGCTCGGCATAACCGACTGCAGCCAACTCGACGCCCTGGCAGAGATCATGAAGCTGATAAACAACCGCTACGAGTTCGACAGTCTGCAGCTCTACAGCCTGCAGCGCATGGACGGATACACGCCCGTGCTGTTCTTCGACTTCGGCGACTACGTTGAGCATCTTTGTCCCGACGAGGCCCTGCTCGCCGAGTTCAAGGCACGCCTGGCCCGCGCCGTGCCCTATGCCGTGCACACCGAGCAGTATTATTCGGCATACAGGGGAGCCGTCGACATAAACACCTATTCGGGCATCACCACCTCGGAGCCGAGCACTCACTCGCTTGCCGCCGACGTGGTTGACACCAACTGGTATAAGGCCACCCACTGACACCGCCCGTGCCTGCCGCCGACGGCAGCCATGAGCCGCGCCGAAGCAGCTGCGCAAGGCCTTCGAGGGGCTACATTCCACGAAAAAAGCGTTTTCGTTTTGTAGTCCGCCCGATTTATATTAACTTTGCCGTTCAAAAGGAAATAAAGTATTATTTACACTATATGGAAGATAAACATTTCAAGCGCACCACCGTAACCGCCGCCCTGCCTTACGCCAACGGCGGAGTGCACATCGGCCACCTGGCCGGAGTTTATGTGCCGGCAGACATCTATGTGCGTTATCTCAGACTTAAGAAACAAGACGTTAGATTCATCTGCGGAAGCGACGAGCACGGAGTGCCCATCACCATCCGTGCAAAAAAAGAAGGCATAACGCCGCAGCAGGTTGTAGACCGCTATCACGCAATGATCAAGAAGAGCTTTGCCGACTTCGGCATCTCGTTCGACATCTACAGCCGCACAACCTCTGACACACACTCAAAGGTTGCGTCAGACTTCTTCAAGAAACTCTACGAAGAAGGCAAGCTCATCGAGAAAACCTCAATGCAGTATTACGACGAGGAGGCACATCAGTTCCTCGCCGACCGCTACATAACGGGCGAATGCCCTCACTGCCACAACCCGAAGGCCTATGGTGACCAGTGTGAGAAGTGCGGATCAGACCTCGACCCTACAGAACTCATCAATCCCAAGAGCGCCATCAGCGGCTCGCAGCCCGTGCTGAAGGAGACCAAAAACTGGTATCTGCCGCTCAATGAGTATCAGGACTGGCTCAAGCAATGGATACTCGAGGGACACAAGGAGTGGCGTCCCAACGTCTACGGACAGTGCAAGTCATGGCTCGACCTCGACCTGCAGCCGCGCGCCATGACCCGCGACCTCGACTGGGGTATACCCGTTCCCGTTGACGGAGCTGAGGGCAAGGTGCTCTATGTATGGTTCGACGCCCCGATAGGCTACATCTCAAACACCCAGGAACTCATGCCCGAGGACTGGGAGAAGTGGTGGAAAGACCCTGAGACACGCCTCGTTCACTTCATCGGAAAGGACAACATCGTGTTCCACTGCATCGTGTTCCCCACAATGCTTAAGGCTCACGGAGGCTACATCCTGCCCGACAACGTGCCTGCAAACGAGTTCCTCAACCTCGAGAACGACAAGATATCTACATCACGCAACTGGGCCGTATGGCTCCACGAATACCTCGAGGAGCTGCCCGGCAAGCAGGACGTGCTGCGCTATGTGCTCACCGCCAACGCGCCCGAGACAAAGGACAACAACTTCACATGGAAAGACTTCCAGGAGCGCAACAACAGCGAACTGGTGGGCATCTACGGCAACTTCGTAAACCGTGCGCTGCAGCTCACCAAGAAATACTGGAACGGCGTAGTGCCTGCTTGCGGCGAACTGCAGGACATCGACAAGCAGACCATCGAGGAGTTTAAGGATGTCAAGGCCAACGTTGAGCATCTGCTCGACAACTTCAAGTTCCGCGATGCCCTCAAGGAGGCAATGAACCTTGCACGCATCGGCAACAAGTACATAGCCGACTGCGAGCCTTGGAAGGTTGCAAAGACCGACATGAAGCGCGTGGAGACTATCCTCAACATATCTCTCCAGCTCGTTGCCAACCTGGCAATAGCCTTCGAGCCGTTCCTGCCTTTCAGCAGCGCAAAGCTCCGCAAGATGATAAACATCGACCAGTTCGACTGGAATCAGCTCGGCTCTACCGACCTGCTCGAGGCCGGACATCAGCTTGCTGAGCCCGAACTGCTCTTCGAAAAGATTGAGGACGACGTCATAGAGTTCCAGCTCAAGAAGCTCGAGGAGACCAAGAAGGCCAACGAGGCTGCCAACTACAAGGCCAAGGAGATTAAGCCCAACATACCTTTCGAGGACTTTGAGAAGCTCGACATCCGCGTAGGTTTCATCAAGGCATGCGAGAAAGTGAAGAAAGCCGACAAGCTGCTCAAGTTCACTATCGACGACGGAAGCGGTCAGGACCGCACCATCGTCAGCGGCATTGCCAAGTTCTACAAGCCCGAAGACCTCGTGGGCAAGCGTGTCTGCTTCATCGCCAACCTTGCTCCGCGCAAGCTGAAGGGCATCGAGAGCCAGGGCATGATACTCTCTGCCGAGGACTTCGACGGCTCTCTGAGCGTCATTACAACCTCTGCCGACGTTAAGCCGGGCAGCCAGGTGTGCTGATGCATTGGGCATAACGCCGTGCGGGCGGCCCTAGGGCACGCTGCGGCAGGGCTGACATTGTCTTACGGAAGACAACGTTATAGCATATAAAATATAACCGGATAATATAAAGACGCATGCTCCATGATGCTGGTGCATGCGTCTTTTATTTTTATGAATGCCGCCGCCGGAGGCCGCCAGTCATGCCTCTCAGGCGTCAATACATGCCCTGACATAACTTATTATGCCGCCGTTGTGCCGTTATTTCGTGCCGTGTTATTATCTTTGCGGCATGAAATATGTTTTCATGTTGATAGGTTCTGTGTCGCTGGTGCTGGGAGTTGCAGGCATATTTCTGCCCCTGCTGCCCACCACGCCCTTTCTTCTGCTTGCGGCGGCGATGTTCTTTCGCAGTTCGCCGCGTGCCTACAGGTGGCTTCTCGGGCACAGATATCTCGGTCCGTACATACGCAGCTTCCGCGAGGACCGCAGCATACCGCTGCGCGCCAAGATAGTGGCTTTGTCGCTGCTGTGGCTCACGTCGCTTCATTGTGTGGTGCTGATATTCGACTCCTGGTGGCTGCGTGCCGCCATGCTTGCCGTTGCCCTGGGCGTGAGCTGCTATATCTTGTCGTTCAAGACGCGGCGTAATGCTGACTGAGGGAATTCCTTCAGTTGGCTTACTTGTTGCCTTCAGTCTTATTATGTAGGTGCAGTGCCCTTGTCCCTGTTGTTTCTTTATCGGCGTAAATATATAAAATGCGACCGGCGTCGGTTCTATCCGTGATAGATTCTGACGGCCGGTCGCACTGCGATGTGTTGCGTTATAAATAACTTAAACTATTTATTGGTCTGGTTTATTCGTATCCGTTCTCCATTCCGTTCATGTTCTCAGAGCCTTCGTTGGCGCTGTTGTTGACCTTCTTCTTAGGTGCCTTTGCCTTCATGTTACCGAAGTTCCATGTCAGCGAGAGGTTCACGGTGCGTCCGCTTCTCCAGTTTTTCTGATAGCGTGTGAAGGTGTCTGAGCTTGTGTAGTTCTCAAACTTGCGCGAGTTGAGCAGGTCGCGGCAGTTGATGGCGAGCGTCAGCTTCTTGTCGAGGAATGTCTTGCGCAGACCCAGGTCCATGCTGAAGTTGGCCTTGCGGTATCCCTGTGTGATCACCTGGCGTGCGCGGTAGCGTCCTGACAGCTGCAGAGATATGTCCCAGGGCAGCATCAGCGAAGCCTGCATGCGTGCGTTCCATGTAAAGTTGTTGTTGCTCTCGCCTGTAACGGTCTGGCCGTCCACGTCGTATGTAAAGCCGTCGAGCTTGTAGTAGTAGGCGTTTGCCGTGGTGGTAAGGTCGAGTATGCGGCATATTCTGTTCTTCAAAACCAGTTCGAGACCGGTGCTCAGGCTGTTAGACACGTTCATGTAAGTCTGATACATCATGTTGTCCGTGCTGCTCTGATATTTTATCTGCTGTATGACGTCGCTTGTGGGGCGATAGTATGCGCTGACGAGCATTGAGTGAGCGTCCCATGTCTTCAGGTAGTTGAGCGAGAACGAGTTGCTGAACTCCGGGGTAAGTTCGGGGTTACCGAACGATATCATCGATGCGTCGCGTGTGTTCTTGAAGCTGTTGAGCTGGCCTCCCCACGGACGGCGCAGACGGCGTGTATAGTTGAGCTGCAGCTGCTGTGTCTCGTCGAGCTGATAAGAGAGGAACACGCTCGGGAACAGTTCGAAGTAGTCTTTCTTGAACGGATTGTCGCGTTTCGATGGGTCGTGCTCCTGCTCGTAGGTGTAGCTTTCGGTGTTCACGCGCCAGTATTCGCCGCGCAGACCGGCCATTACGCCGAACTTGCCGAACTTCATCGTTGCCGTTGCATAGAGCGCGTGCAGGTCCATGTTGTAGATAAAGCGGTTATAGTAAGCCTGGTCTTCCACCTGGTTTACGCCGTCCCATGACGTGTCGTCGATAAAAGACTCCTGCGGAGAGTTCTCTCGGCTGAAGTTGCCTTGGTATCCTGCCTGAAGCATAATCTTGTCGGTTATGGGGTTCTCGTAGTCGAGTTTCACCTCCCACGACCTGTTGTTCATCAGCATCGGGCGGTTCTGGTAGTCGTATTCTGTGGGCAGCGGCTCGTCGATATACGTGGTGCTGTCCTGATAGATGTTGCTCTGGTCCATCTTCCATTTGTTGAAGTCGACGGTGAAGTCGAGATAATGCTTGTCGGTGAAGTTGTGGCGGTAGTTGAATTCGCCGTAGTACATGTTCATGTCAGAGCTTCCCGACGAGCGGCGCAGCATGATGTAGCTGTCCTGCGGTGAGCCTATCGTACCATAGTGATACGGCGTTGTGCCTCCGTTCTTGTGTCCGCCGACCATTGTCATTCCGCTCAGTGTGAACTCGTCCTTGTCGGTTGCGCGGAAGGTTAGTCCGGCGCGTGCGAACATATTGTTGCCCATGCGGTCGTTGTCGGCCGTGTACGACTGATATTCGTTGGTGTTAAGATACTCCTGATAGCTCATCGAGCCGCCGTCGTTGCTGCGGTGGCGGTAGCCCAGGCTGGCGTATCCCTCAAAGCGTCCGATGTTGAAGTTGATGTTGCCGTTCACGTTGGCGCTTCCGCGCGTGCTTCCTCCGGCCTGCACAGAGCCGTAGTATCCGGCTTGGCGGTTCTTCTTCAGTATGATGTTAATGATGCCGGCGCTTCCCTCGGCGCTGAATTTTGCCGACGGATTGTCTATCACCTCTATTCTCTCGATGCTCTCAGAAGGCAGCTGCTGAAGGATTTCGGCGCGGTTGTCGCTTGTCAGTCCGCTTGCCTTTCCGTTGATCCACACCTCCACGCTGGTGTTGCCGCGCAGCGATATGTTGCCGTCAGTGTCAACCTCTACCGACGGGATGTTCTCCAGCACGTCAGTGGCGTCGCCTCCGGCATTGGTGATGTCCTGCGAAACGTCGAACGACTTGCGGTCAACCTCGAGCCTCATTGTAGGCCTCTGTGCCGTCACCGTAACCTCTTCGAGCGTCTGGCTGTCGTCGTTCATGTAGATCTTCTTAAAGTTCATGTGCCTTCTGTTTTCGGCCACGCTGAACGCTTTTTCAACCGTGGTGTAGCCTATGTAGGTAAGCTTCACGGTGTAGTTGCCATAGGGCAGCTTGTCGATGTAGAACAGGCCTTTCTCGTCTGAGATGGCGCCTTTTACGAATTTTGATGTTGCACGGTTATACACAGCAATGTTGACGAAGGGCATAGCCTCTCCCGTCTGTGTATCCTCAACCTTTCCCCTTACGCTGCCTTGCGCATGGCATATGGCGGCGTATAATACTAACAGACTAAAAATAATAAGTTTCTTCATAACACCTATTGTGATGTTTCTAAGCGTGAAAAGTTTAATTGTTAATATGATTTTTCACATTTTATTTGGTTTTACGTCATAAACTGACTAACTTTGCAGTCGGATTGGTCTCATAGTTCAATGGATAGAACAAGTCTCTCCTAAAGATTAGATCCGAGTTCGATTCTCGGTGAGACCACTTTCAAAGCGGCATCCATGCGGTTGCCGCTTTTTTGTTTTGCGCCCCTGCCGTATATGTGCATGCCGTAGCTGCTCTGGCCAGCGTGCCGTCAGGCAGCCGGGGCGTAGGCATGAGCGGCAGGCGAGGGCCTTGCGGCAGGTGCGTTGTGCCTCCGCTTTATATATACGCAACAGCCGCTTAATTGTGTCATAACATTATGATATTTTAACGTTGAGGCCGGTTTCAGCCTTTTGTTTTAACACATCGCGGAGCGCGTTTCGGCGTTTCACGGGGCCGTGTCTTGCCGCTCTAATGTCCGTTTTGTCATGTCCGTCATGCCGTTTATGGTCAGAAATTCCCCAAGTTCATCATTCCTTCATTGATTTTCGTCCCGTTTTTCAGTCAGAAAGCCATGCTCTTATGCTGCAAAAGGCATACTTTTACGCCCTGAAAGCTATCCTTTCGCCTTGCAAAAGGTGGCCTTTCGCATTGCTGTTTCGTGCCATTTGTCATGCCGTTTGCGTAATGTGCTGATTAATAAGGCGTTATAAAACATGCCGTTTTTCGTGTTTTTCATGCCAAAATACGTTCCGCTTTCAAAAATACGGCTGTTTCAGCAATGCCAATTAACTTATTTAACATCTTTTCGTTCCGTCGTCCTGAATACCCATAAATTATTATCCGCCCCGGCAAGTGTGGGCCTCTGCAGGGCCATAAAAATACCGATTTTTTGCTATTGCAGGCATTTTTATTTACAATTAACTTTGCAGCGGTTTTATTTATTAACGAAAATACTTGTCAAAGTGAAAGCAAAAGGCTTTAGATTAACGCTTATTTTAATTAATGTTCTTATATCGCTTACACTGCATGCGCAGACAGGCGGCAGCGGAACAATATCGGGAAAGATAGTAACAGACAGCAAGCAGGCAGTGGAATACGCCACGGTCAGGCTGAAGGGCACATCATACGGCGGCCATACAGACATGCAGGGCATATATCATATAACCGCCCCGGCAGGGCGCTACAGCCTTGTGGTGTCGGCCGTAGGATACAAGACCGTAGAGCAGACCGTCGCCATCGAGGCAGGCGTAAGGCAGAAGCTGAACGTCATGATGAAGGAAGACGCCATACAGCTCGACGAGGTTTCGGTGGTGTCGGCAGGCGTAAGCAGAGTGAAAAACTCAGCCTACAACGCCGTGGCTGTAGACACCAAGGACATGCTCAACACCACCAAGACGCTGAGCGAGGCCCTCGCCAAGACACCCGGACTTAAGCTCAGGGAGTCGGGCGGAGTAGGTTCCGACATGAACCTCATGCTCGACGGCTTCAGCGGCAAGCACGTAAAGATATTCATCGACGGCGTGCCGCAGGAAGGCGTGGGCAGCTCGTTCGGGCTAACAACATACCCGTGAGCTTTGCCGACCGCATAGAGGTCTACAAGGGGGTGGTGCCCGTGGGCTTCGGCACTGATGCCATCGGAGGTGTTGTCAACATCGTCACCAACCGCAAGCGCCGCAGCTGGTTTCTTGACGCATCTTATTCGTATGGCTCATTCAATACACATAAGTCGTACATAAACTTCGGACAGACGTTCAAGAACGGCTTCACATATGAGATAAACGCCTTTCAGAACTACTCCGACAACAGCTACCGCGTTGATGCTCCGGTGCTCGACTTTGGCTCGCAGAGCATCGATACAAAGAAGCTCTACAGCGTAAAACGTTTCAACGACACCTATCACAACGAGGCAGTGGTGGCAAAGTTCGGACTGACAGACAAGAGCTGGGCCGACAGGCTGATGTTCGGCTTCACCTATTCGCACATGTACAAGGAGATACAGACAGGCGTAAGACAGAAGACAGTGTACGGACAGAAACACCGCCACGGCTATTCGCTCATGCCGTCGATCGAGTATTCAAAGCGCGACCTCTTTGTCAAGGGGCTCAGCCTCGTGGCCACAGCCAACTATAACCGCAACTCAACCACCAACGTCGACACGGCAAGCTACCGCTACAACTGGCTCGGCGAGCGGCAGCGCACAAGCTCTCCGGGAGAGCAGTCGTATCTCTACTCGAGGGCAGACAACGACAACTGGAATGCCACTCTCAACATAACATACCGCATAGCGAGGATGCACACGCTGACATTCAACAACGTGTTCAATGCCTTTAGCCGCGACAACACGTCGCTTCTGTACGGACGAGAGGACAAAGACCCCATATCCAAGGACATGAGAAAGAACATAGCCGGACTCTCATACAGGCTCCTGCCTTCGGAAAAGTGGAACATCTCGCTCTTTGGCAAGTACTACCGCCAGTATGTGTCGGGGCCGGTGGCTGTCGACGAGAACGCAAGCAGCTATGTAAAAACCAGCCGTACGATAGACTCCTGGGGCTATGGCGCGGCCGGAACCTGCTTCATCGTTGACGGACTGCAGGCCAAACTGTCGTATGAAAAGGCTTGCCGCCTGCCCACGATAGAGGAGATGTTCGGCGACGAAGACCTCGAGACGGGCAGCGTGCTCATTCGTCCTGAGCGCAGCGACAACGTCAATCTCAGTCTCAGCTGGAGCAAGTCGTTCGGCAGTCACTCGCTTTACGTGGAGGGCGGACTGGTCTACCGCGACACGCGCGACTACATCCAGCGCAGCATTGCCGAGCTCAGCGGCAACCGCGAGGGTGCCTACTATGAGAACTACGGCAAGGTGAAGACAACCGGATTCAACCTTTCGGCACGCTACACCATGGGCCGCTGGCTCAGCATTGGCGGCAACTTCACCCGCATGGACGTGCGCGACAACGAGAAGATAATGGTTGGAAGCACCTCGGTTGCCAATCCCGTGTATAAGTCGCGCATGCCAAACGTGCCATGGCAGTTTGCCGATGCCGACGTAAACTTCTACTGGCACGACCTTCTGAAAGAAGGAAACATGCTCACAGTGACCTACGACAACCAGTATCTGCACAGCTTCTGTTACTATTCCGAAGGCGTGCAGGCCGTCAATCTGAGCGACTATATGGTGCCTACGCAGTTCTCCCACAACCTCACTCTTACCTACAGCATGTGCCGCGGACGCTACAACGTGTCGCTTGAGTGCCGCAACTTCACCAATGAGAAGCTCTACGACAACTTCAGTCTGCAAAAGGCGGGGCGCGCATTCTACGGCAAGGTGAGGATATATTTAGGCAGATGAGATGCCGGTTACACGAAGGATAAACGATAAAGTTAAACTAAATAATAAATTTAAGACAAATGAATAAGAACCGTTTCCTTGCCGGAATGCTGGCCATTGCTGCGTCCGGAGTTTTCTTTGCGTCATGTTCTGACGATGCCGCTGACGATGGCGGAGGTGCAGCTTCAGGCATTACTAACCCTTATGTGATAGCAACCACAGTCACAGGCTCTAACACCACGGCCAACATCCTTACCTCGGCAGCGTCGCTTGAGGGCGAGATAACGCCTTCGGGACTTGCCAACGACGGCGCCACCTACTGGGTGTTCCACGGCCGCAAGTATCTTTATGCCCTCAACTATCATCAGGGCGAGAGCGGCACAACCTACTCTTATGTGCGCAACAGCGCTACAGGTGCGCTTGAGCAGCGTGCCAAGGAGTATTACGTTACGCGCTTCACCACCTACGGACTGTATGACAATTGCATCATGACGACATCGAGCGGCGACGGCAACGCGGCATGGGCCGACCCCGTTACGGGCTATCTGCCGCAGGCGTTCAAGGTGTCTTATCTCGATGTTGACAGCGAGACATTCGAGTCGAACACCGTTGCTACTGACGGCAACGATACTTCCGTGGCCGATGAAGACTATATCTGCGAGAACTTTCTGGGCAACGGCGAGTATGTAACTCTTGCCGGACTGGAGCAGGTGGGCAGCAAGATATACAGCGCAGCCGTGCCGATGGGACTGTCGCAGTATGGCTGTCAGCAGTTTACAGACGATGCCCGCACTCAGTATAAGTGGGTGCGCCCGGGCTATGAGGACCTTATCAAGACCGAGAGCGGCGGCACAAACAGCAGCGCTTACGACAAAGATGAACTGCAATGGACCCAGTGGCCCGACGAATGTTGGGTGGCTGTGTTTGCCGACAGGACGCTGAAGGAGAAGAAACTGATAAAGACCGACAAGATAAGTTATGCCTGCGGACGCAACAAGTCGCAGTATTATCAGATGGTATGGGCAACGGACGACGGCCGGTATGTCTACGTCATATCGCCCAGTTATGCCAAGACGATGGCCGATGCACGCCAGCAGACCACGCTGCCGGCAGGAGTGGTGCGCATAGACACGTCGACCGAGGACTTTGACGACTATTACTGCAACCTTGAGCAGCTGTCGCCCAACGGACTTCTGCGCAGTTGGTATATCGGCGGCGACAGCTTTCTGTTCCTTATGTATGATGCCCCGATAACCTCATCGGACAAGACTGCCAACCGCCTTGCCGTGTTCAATGCGTCGGCAAAGACTCTGACCGATGTCACGGGCCTGCCCTCTGACGTGTCAGGCTTCGGCTCTACGCCTTACATGGCCGACGGATATGCCTATGTGTCGGTGAACACCGGGTCGGGCTATCCTGCCATATGGAAGATTGATCCTGCTACAGGTGCGGCCACAAAGGGGCTCACCGTCAGCGGTGCAACCACAGTGACGGCCGTAGGACGCATTGACTGATCAGTGCTGATGATATGTCGCCGTCATGCAGGCGGAGGTCTGCCGGAGTGCATCTTAGCATGTTCCGGCAGATAATAATTTGACAGAAATGACGTTGAATAATAGTATATGAAAAAGATTTTCTTAAAGTTTCACTTGTGGCTTTCGGTGCCTTTCGGCATCATAGTCACGCTGATATGCTTCTCGGGTGCCATGCTTGTGTTTGAGCCCGAGGCCGTTAAGCTGCTCAGGCACGACGTGCTGTATGTAGACAGACCTCAGCACACGGCGCTGCCGATAGAAAGTCTCGTGAGGAGCGTTGAGCAGACGCTGCCCGAAGACGTAAGGGTTACGGGCGTAACGATGTTTGCCGACCCTGAGATGGCATGCAAGGTAAATCTCTCAAAGCCGCGCCGCGCTGCCGTGTATGTAGACCAGTATACGGGTGAGGTGAAGGGGCTGTATGAGCGTCCGGCGTTTTTCGCTACGATGCTGAAGCTTCACCGCTGGCTGTTAGACAGTCGTGACGACAGCGGCGGAGTGTTCTGGGGCCGCACCGTTGTGGGCATATCCACCATTGTTTTTGTGCTGGTGCTGCTGTCGGGCGTGGTGATATGGTGGCCTAAGACGCGCCGCATGCTGCGCAACAGTCTGAAGATAACCGCATCGAAGGGCCGCCATCTGCTGTGGCGAGGTCTGCACGTGGCAGGCGGAATGTATGTCCTGCTGCTGTTGCTCGTCATGGCTCTTACCGGACTTACATGGTCGTTCCAGTGGTACAGCAAGGGCTTCTATGCCCTCTTCGGCGTCAGCGAGGTGCCCAAGAGCGGTGCCGTGGCGTATGCCGAGCAGGCGAAGAAGGAAAAAAGCAAGGCGAAAGGAGACAGGAATAGGGCTGAAGGCGCGCGTGAAAAGGGCCGGAATGATGCTGCCGCGTGTGCCATGTGGCAGACTGCCTATGACGCCTTGCGCGCCCGCAACCCCGAATATGAGCAGATAACCGTGTCGGACGGTACGGCCGAGGTGGCTTTCGGCGGACTTGGCAACCAGCGTGCTGCCGACAAATATACGTTCGACAAGTCGACGGGCAGCATAACGTCGGCGTCGCCCTACGCCGATTCGGCAAGGTCGTCAAAGCTGCGCGGCTGGATAATGTCTGTCCACATAGGCACGTGGGGCGGTATGCTCACGCGCTTGCTGTGGTTCGTCGCCGCCCTGTTTGGCGCCACGCTGCCCCTTACGGGCTATTATCTGTGGATACGCCGTCTGCGCCGCCGTGCGCGATGATGATGTCTCGGATGGCGCAAACTGGGCGTATGTATTGAGTTAATGTAGGCGGCCGGTCGGTTGGTCTGTGCCGCGTCCTGATGTCATGGCATAGGCACAATTGTCCGGCGGACAGATATATATAAGATGAAAGGTGGTCTTTTGCATTCCAAAAGGCCACCTTTTGCCGTCCAAAAGGCCGTCTTTTGCAGGCTGAAAGATGACCTTTTATATTGTAAGCAATATGCTTTGTTTTGCTTAACGGTTTTCTTTTGTAGATATGTCGGCGGCAGATGCTGTAAGCATTAAGGCAAGTTTTGCTTACAGATTTTTGGCGTTAGCCGATTAGTCGGCCTCGTTTCCTGTCGTGCTTCATATTTTGATAATGTAAATATTGTCCCGTAAATAAAAATAAAAGACTGTTCCACGCCCTTTTATTTTGTATTTCACTCAACTTGCATTAACTTTGAATAAGTTAAGCTTCGTCTCGTAAATAAAAATAAAAGACTGTTTCACGTTCTTTTATTTTGTATTTCACTCAACTTGCATTAACTTTGAATAAGTTAAGCTTCGTCTCGGAAATAAAAATAAAAGACTGTTTCACGTTCTTTTATTTTGTATTTCACTCAACTTGCATTAACTTTGCAAGCATGTTGAAAAATATACTTTTAGTGGCCTTGGGCGGAGCCTGCGGCAGCGTGGCCCGCTATCTGCTGTCGAAGCTTGTGCAGGACAATGCACTCTCGAATTTCCCCTTCGGCACCATGACGGTCAACATTCTGGGATGCCTGCTGATAGGCATGGTCTACGGACTTGCGGAAAACAACATCAGTATAAGCCCTGCGCTGAAGCTTCTCCTCACGGTAGGCTTCTGCGGAGGATTCACCACGTTCAGCACGTTCATGAACGAGTCGCTCTCGCTCCTGCGTGCCGACAGCGCGGCCATGATGGCCCTTTATGTCGGCGGCAGCGTGGCGCTGGGACTGCTGGCCGTGTTTGCCGGATTGCAAATAATAAAACTAATATAAAATGAAGAAGACGTTTTCATCATTATGCTTGTGCACGCTGGCCCTAATGGCGGCCATGCTGACCTCCTGCAACAACAAGAAGTTTCATATAAACGGAACTGTCACCGAGGCCAAAGACTCTGTGCTGTATCTTGAGAACATGAGTCTCGACGGACCGGTGGTGGTCGATTCGGTTAAGCTCGACGACAAAGGTGCCTTCAGCTTCAGCGGAAAGGCTCCCGATGCTCCCGAGTTCTACAGGCTCAGAATAGCCGGACAGATAATCAACCTCAGCGTTGACTCAACCGAGACGGTTGACGTAAAGGCGTCGTATCCCTCTATGGCAACGGGATATACCGTTGACGGCTCGGCCGAATGTGCCACCATCAGAGAGCTCGCCCTGAAGCAGATAGATCTGCAGAACCGCGTGATAGCCGTGCAGAACAACCCCAACCTGGGCTACGACCTTACGCGCGACAGCATCGGAAAGCTCGTGGCTGCATATAAGGAAGACATAAAGCGCAACTATATCTATAAGGCACCGATGCGCGCATCGTCGTATTTCGCCCTGTTCCAGACGCTCGGCAACATGCTGATATTCAACCCGCGCGAGAATGCCGACGACGTTAAGGTGTTTGCAGCGGTGGCAACAAGCTGGGACACTTATCATCCCGACGCCCTGAGAGGCAAGAACCTGCACAACATAGCCATTGAAGGCATGAAGAACGTGCGCATCATGCGCAACAAGATGGCAGCCCAGAACATCGATGCCAGCAAGGTGAACGTGTCTAACATCATAGACATCTCGCTGCTCGACAATCAGGGCAACCGCCGCAGCCTGACCGACCTGAAGGGCAAGGTGGTGATGCTCGACTTCCACGTCTTCGGCTCAAACGGCTCTACGAAGCGTATAATGGAGATGCGCGAGCTGTATAACAAATATCACGACCGCGGCTTCGAGATATATCAGGTGGCGTTCGATCCGGACGAACACTTCTGGAAAACGCAGACTGCCGCACTGCCATGGATAAGCGTAAGAGACCCGCAGGGACTGCAGTCGCAGAACCTTGCCGCTTATAACGTGAGCAGCATACCAACCTTCTTCCTCATAGACCGCAACAACGAGGTGAAGAAGCGCGACTCGCAGATAACTGACATAGACGCCGAGATAAACGCCCTGCTTAACTGATATCAGAGGTAAGGCCAAGGCAAAAGAGTAAAGGCGGGTTCTATAAATTCGGAATAGACAGCATGACAGCAGCAAAGACAGTCATCGGAAGCCGGATTTATAGAACCCGCCTTAAATTATAACAGAGCGTTGAGGCTTTGCCCCCGCCTTGTGCATGATGACATTCAACATTTATAAATACGTGATAATAGAGATGAAGAACTTTAGAAAAATTAGCTTGCTTACCTTCCTGCTGCTCGCATTTGCAGCCGTAAGGCTGTGCGCCGGGCGTCATTACACGGTGATAGTGTCGCTCGACGGATGCCGCTGGGACTATCCGATGATGTACGACACGCCGTTTCTCGACTCGCTCGGAAGCCGCGGCGTGAGCGCCGTTATGCGCCCGTCGTTCCCCTCGAAGACATTCCCCAACCACTATACGCTTGCCACAGGACTCGTGCCCGACCATCACGGAATAATAGCCAACAGGTTTTATGACGTGGCTTCGGGCCGCACCTACAGCATAAGCGATAAGGCAACGAGCAAGGACGGCTCGTTCTATGGAGGCGAACCGATATGGCTCACGGCAAAGCGTCAGGGCGTAAAGGTGGGCGTGGTCTACTGGCCCGGCTCTGATGTGGCCATCAAAGGCATGTATCCCGACTACTACAAGGACTATGCAAAGAAGCCTCTGCTGACATTTCCCGAACGACTTGACGAGGCTGAACGCCTGCTGACGCTGCCCGACAGCGTGCGTCCGCAGCTCGTGATGATATACTTTAACGAGCCCGACCACAGCGGACACTCGTACGGACCGGCATCAAAGCAGACGCGTAAGGCCGTCGAGGAGCTCGACTCGCTGATGTGCAGCCTGTACAAAAGGCTGCGTGCGCTGCCCTGCGGACAGGACATCAACTTCATTGTTACGTCCGACCACGGCATGGCATCCACATCGCCAGAGCGCATAATACGCCTCTCAGAATATCTGAAGCCCGAATGGTGTGAGCGCGTCATGGCAGACCTGCCCACGCTGATATTCCCGAAGAAGGGCCACGAAGACGACATAATGAATGCCCTGAGGGGCGTGGCGCACATACGGACGTGGAAGAAAGATGAAGTGCCCGAGTGCTTCCATTACGGCACCAACCGCAACATTGCGCCGATAGTGGTAATGCCTGACGTGGGCTGGGTGGTGTCGGAAGACGGCAGGGTGATACCCGGCAACCACGGATTCGACCCCTACAACTCCGAACTTAACGTGCCCTTCCGTGCCGAGGGGCCCGACTTCAAGCACGGATATGTGAAGACCACCATGTTCGACAACACCTGCATATATCCTCTTCTGTCGCGTCTGCTGGGCATAGAGCCGGCTCCTTGCGACGGAAATATTGACGACGTGGCAGACCTGCTCGCGCCGGTTGGACAATAAAACCATATACATATATTCTTTGCGGAGGCAGTGCGGCGGCACGCCTCCGCTTTTTTTGTTCCGTCAGGTGCCGTGAATGTCAACCGTGAAGGACAGAATAAGCACGCTGAACAGGCGTTGAACGGCATAGAGACATCAAGTAACACAAAGGTAAACACATTGAAACGCTATTGTCAGACGATAGCAACGCCGGAGTAATCAGTGTTTTGTTACTTTGCGGCATAACAAGATAAAACATATAAAAGATGCTCGGAATTTTCAACGACTGCTTTCCGCCGATAATGGACGGGGTGTCTGTAACGGTGCAGAACTATGCGCGGTGGCTCAACCGCAAGTGCAACAACGTGTGCGTGGTGACGCCTTCGGTGCCCGGTACGGTGTATGATGAGGAGTTTCCCGTTTACAATTACTTCTCTCTGCCCATACCCATGCGCAAGCCTTACCGCATGGGCTTCCCGCGTGTCGACCTGCCTTTCCGCTCTCGTATAGGCAAAGTCGGCTTCTCGCTGGTGCATGCCCACAGTCCGTTTTCGTCGGGCAGGCTGGCGCTGAAGATTGCGCGCGAGCAGAACATCCCCATCGTTGCCACGTTCCACTCTAAATACCGGGCCGACTTTGAGCGCGCCATACCCAACAAGACGATTGTCGATTATATGGTGAAAAACGTCGTCGACTTCTATAGTCAGGCCGACGAGGTGTGGATTCCGCAGGCATCTGTCGAGGAGACTCTGCGTGAGTATGGCTACAAGGGCAGGGTGGAAGTGGTGGACAACGGCAACGACTTTGCCGCCGACACACGCACAGACCTGCTCAGGAGCGAAGGCCGCGCGATGCTCGGGGCAGGACGCTGCGAGCCGGTGCTGCTCTTCGTGGGGCAGCATATCTATGAGAAGAATCCGCAGCTCATCATCCGCTCGCTCGCCAACATGCGCGACCGCTCATGGCACATGTATTTCATTGGTACGGGATATGCCGCCGGCGAACTGCGGCAGATGGTGCAGTCAAAGGGACTTGACGACAGAGTGACGTTCCTCGGACAGATAACCGACCGCGAGAAGCTTAAGCGCTGTTATGCCGCTGCCGACGTGTTCCTCTTCCCGTCGCTCTACGACAACGCCCCGCTCGTGGTGCGCGAGGCTGCAGCCATGCACACGCCGTCGCTCATGGCGCAAGGCTCGACGGCTGCAAGCGTTATAAGAGACAACGTAAACGGCTTTTTGTGCAGCGCCGACGAACAGGGCTTTACGGAGCGCCTGGTGCAGATTCTTGCCGACGAGCGCCTGCGCCGTGCTGCCGGCGACAACGCACGCGCCACGCTGGCACGCTCATGGCAGGACATAGCCGACGAGGTCTACGACCGCTACATGCATCTCGTGCGCCGTCGCGGAGGCATGCTCTCGGCATGATTTCAAGGATGATTTTACAGCCGTCTGCGTCGTGACGACGCCCGTGGCGGCATACATGATACAGCAAAAACCTTTATTTCTATACTATTTATGACACACATTCTAAGGCGTTGCCGGGCGGACAATGGTGCCGTCGGCAACGCCTTGTCAGTCAGACAGTTACAGACGGCTTTCCAAAAGACCGTCTTTTAGCCTCTGAAAGGTGCTCTTTCGGGCTCTGAAAGGCCACCTTTTGCAGCGCGAAACATGGCCTTTTGCAAAGCCATTTGCGGCATGATGAAAAATATTTACATATATCCCAGCTTTTCGTCCGTTTGGGCCATGTGCCCATCAGTTGTCGTTCTGTGCCCCATGTGATGCGCCGTGGCGGCGCCGATGAAACCTCCATGTGGCAAAAAAGCCGCGCAGACGGACGAAAGAGCGTGAAAAAATGTATTAAAAGGCATAACTTTTTGCAAAGCCGGATAAAAATCTTATTTTTGCAGACTATATGGTACTGAATTATATTTGGATAGCATTTTTCGTGGTTGCCTTCGTCATAGCCCTGTTCAGGCTTGTGGTGATGGGCGACACCGAGGTGTTTCCCGAAATAATGAACTCCACGTTTGCCTCGTCCAAGACGGCCTTCGAGATATCCCTCGGCCTTACGGGCGTGCTGTCGCTGTGGCTCGGCATAATGAAGATAGGCGAGCGCGGCGGCGTGGTCAATGCGCTGGCAAGGGTGCTTAGTCCGGTGTTCACGCGCCTCTTTCCCGACATACCGAAGGGGCATCCCGTTACGGGCAGCATATTCATGAACATAGCCGCCAACATGCTCGGCCTCGACAATGCTGCCACTCCGCTCGGCCTCAAGGCCATGGAACAGATGCAGACGCTCAACACAAGGAAGGACACGGCAACGAATCCGATGATAATGTTCCTCGTGCTCAACACGTCGGGACTAACCATCATCCCCGTTTCCATAATGGTCTACCGTGCCCAGATGGGCGCGGCACAGCCCACGGACATATTCATCCCCATACTCCTTGCCACGTTCTTCTCTACGCTGACGGGCATCATCGTCACCAGTCTATACCAGCGCATCAACCTGCTTAACCGCGTGATGCTGCTCACCCTGGGCGGCCTTTGCGTTGCGGTGGCAGCCGTGATGTGGGGCTTCGGCAGGCTCGACAAGGAGCAGATGAACATCGTTAGCACGTCGGTGGCCAACATTCTGCTGTTCACCATCATCATAACATTCATCCTCGCAGGAGTCAGAAAGAAGGTGAACGTCTACGATGCGTTCATCGAAGGTGCCAAGGACGGCTTCTCGACGGCAGTGAGGATAATACCTTATTTGGTGGCAATACTCGTTGGAATCGGCGTTTTTCGCGCCTCGGGAGCCATGGATATGCTCATAGGCGGCATAAAATGGGTGGTTGAGGCCTGCGGTGGCAACACCGACTTTGTGGGCGCATTGCCCACGGCACTGATGAAACCGCTGTCGGGCAGCGGTGCGCGCGGCATGATGGTGGACGCCATGACAACCTACGGCGCCGACTCGTTCGTGGGCCGTCTGAGCTGCATCTTCCAGGGATCAACCGACACCACGTTCTATATCCTTGCCGTATATTTCGGCAGCGTGGGCGTAAGATACACCCGCCACGCCGTGGCCTGCGGTCTTCTGGCCGACCTTGCCGGCGTGATAGCGGCCATAGCCATATGCTATATGTTCTTCGGATGATGCCGCAGGGCAGTAAGAAGAGCATTAATATGATGTCAGAAAATATAACTTATTAGATATTATGAGTAATCTTAAAGGTCTTGCAAAAGACACGGCCATCTACGGACTGAGCAGCATCGTGGGCCGTTTTCTCAACTATCTGCTCGTGCCTCTCTATACCGCCAAACTCTCGGCGGCAAGCGGCGGCTACGGGGTTATAACCAATGTGTATGCCTATACGGCGCTGCTGCTCGTCATCCTTACCTACGGTATGGAGACAACCTTCTTCCGCTTTGCCAACAAGGAGGGCGAAAATCCGCAGAAAGTCTACTCAACCACGCTCATGGCAGTAGGCTTCACGTCGCTCCTGTTCGTGGCGTTGGTGCTGGCGTTCATAGGTCCCATTTCATCGGCTATGGGCTATGCAGAGCATCCCTCATATGTATGGGTTATGGCAATAGCCGTTGCGCTCGACGCGTTTCAGTGCATCCCGTTCGCATATCTGCGCTACAAGAAGCGCCCGATAAAGTTTGCCGCGCTCAAGCTCTTTAACATCGTGCTTACCATTGCGCTCAACCTTGTGTTCTTCCTGCTGCTGCCCGCGCTCTACGAAAATGGCGGAAACGGCGGTTTCATCGGCAATATCTACAGTCCGGAGGTGGGCGTAGGCTATGTGTTCTACATCAACCTGTTCTGCTCAGCCTCGCTTATGTTCCTGCTTGTAAAGGAACTTACGGGCTTCAAATACACCTTCGACCGCGCCCTCATGCGCCGCATGCTGTCTTACAGCTGGCCCATCCTGGTGCTCGGCATTGCCGGAATACTTAATCAGACGGCCGACAAGATACTCTTTCCTTATATCTACAAGAACGCCGATGCCCACTCACAGCTCGGCATCTACGGCGCCGCCAGCAAGATAGCGATGATCATGGCCATGATAACTCAGGCGTTCCGCTATGCCTACGAGCCGTTCGTGTTCGGCAAGGCGAAGGACAAGGACAACCGCGAAACCTACGCCAAGGCAATGAAGTATTTTGTTGTCTTCACCCTTCTGGCATTCCTCGTAGTGATAGGATATATGGACATTCTGCGCCATCTCATCGGCCGCGACTACTGGAGCGGACTCAAGGTGGTGCCCATCGTGATGGCGGCAGAGATAATGATGGGTGTATATTTCAACCTGTCGTTCTGGTATAAACTAATCGACAAGACCATCTGGGGCGCCTGGTTCTCCGGGGCAGGCTGCCTGGTGCTCATCCTTGTCAACGTGATATTCGTGCCCCGCTTCGGCTACATTGCCTGTGCGTGGGGCGGATTTGCAGGCTACGGCACGGCCATGCTGCTCTCTTACTTCGTAGGACAGAAGCATTATCCGATAGCCTATCCCGTCAAAGACATCATGCTCTATGTGGGCGTGGCCCTCGTTATGTTCGTTGCCATGCGCTTTGCCAACGCCGATCTGCCCGTATGGGCTGCCCTCGGTGTCAACACACTGCTCATAGTGATGTTCATGGCGATGATCGTTAAGCGCGACTTCCCGCTCTCCGGGCTTCCCGTCGTCGGCAAATACTTCCGCAAGTAGCGTGCCGCACGGTGCCCCTTGCGCCGTCTGTGGCGATGCGGGACGTCAGTGACCGTAACAGATATAATAATATAATCGACAATTATCCTTAATCCTTTTAAAACATACACAATGAAAAAAGCAAAAGCTCTATTACTTTCAGCGCTCATGGCGGCTGCCCCCATGGCTCATGCTGACGAAGGAATGTGGACGCTCTACAACCTGCCACAGGCTGTTTACGACCAGATGAAATCTTACGGTTTCAGTCTTCCTTACAACGACATTTATGGCAGCAAGGACGCCATCAAGAACTCTGTAGTGCTCTTTGGCGGCTTCTGCTCGGGCGTGGTTGTATCGCCCGACGGCCTTGTATTCACCAACCATCACTGCGGTTTTGAGGCAATACGCAGCCACTCTACCGTGGAGCACGACTACATGCTCAACGGCTTCTATGCCAAGAGCTATGAAGAAGAGCTTCCTAACGAAAACCTCTTCGTTAGTTTCATGGTTAAGCAAGAGGACGTAAGCCAGCGCCTCAAGGCTCTCGGCATCGACAAACTGTCTGACGAGGAGGCCACACAGCTCATCGACTCTGTTGCTGCCGCTATGACAGAAGAGGCACGTCAGGCCGACAAAGGTCTTCACGTGGAGATTGACCCATACTATGAAGGCAACCAGTATTTTGCCACTACATACCGCATGTTTACCGACGTGCGCCTCGTTTTCACCGTACCTAAGTCTATGGGTAAGTTCGGTGGCGAGACAGACAACTGGATGTGGCCGCGCCAGACATGCGACTTCAGCGTGTTCCGTATATATGCCGACCCGAAGACTAACGGCCCGGCAGAATATTCTAAAGACAATGTGCCTTATAAAGCACCGCACTGGGCACAGGTTTCGCTCGACGGATACAAGGACGGCGACTTCGCAATGACTGTTGGTTATCCCGGCAGCACCGAGCGTTATCTCTCTTCTTACGGCATCAAGGAGATGCGCGACGCAGGCAACGCAACACGTGTGCAGGTGCGCGGCGTAAAGCAGGAGATAATGAAGCGCCACATGCAGGCCGACGAGGCTGTGCGCATCAAGTATGACTCTAAGTACGCACAGAGCGCCAACTACTGGAAAAACTCTATGGGTATGAACAAATGTATCGATTCTATCGGTATCATCGGCCAGAAACAGGCTTACGAGAAGCTTATCCGCCAGTATCAGGAGAAGACAGGATACCTGCAGGGCAAGCTCGACTTCGACAAGATGGCAAAGCTATACGGCGAGCGTTTCGACCGCATGCGTGCCTTCTATTACTGGTATGAAACATTCAACGGAACATGCGAGCTGACATCACGTGCGCTCAAATACTGCAACGGCATGGAGGCCAAGGGCTCAGAGAAAGACTCGCTGAAGATGTACAACGAGTTTGAGGACAACAGCGACGCATGGGACGAGGCACTGGATAAAGAGGTGTTCTCTGTGCTGCTCCAAAACTACCGCGAGCACGTAGACAAGCAGTATCTGCCGTCGTTCTACACAACAATCGACAAGAAGTTCAAGGGCAACTGCAAGGCTTATGTTGACTATCTCTACAAGAAGTCTATTCTCATGAAGAAGGGCGCAAAGATCTACTTCAACAAGAAGGGTACAGAGAAAGACCCGGGCATACAGCTCGGACTGTCGCTCCAGAAGTATCTGGCTGACCAGAAGGAGGCTCTCGGAACACTCAGCGACTCGATAGCTCTGCAGGAGAAATATCTCTGCGCCGCACGTCTGCGCATGGAAGAGGATATGCCTCACTACAGCGACGCCAACATGACAATGCGCCTCAGCTACGGACGCGTTGGCGGATTCACCATGAACGGCTCGCCTTCAGGCTACTATACAACAGCCGAGAGCATCGTCAAGAAGATGAAGACCGGCGACAACTTCTCTGACTATTATGCAGAGCCTATCATGTCTGAACTCCTTTCAGCCAAGGACTTCGGCAAGTATCAGGACAAGACAACGGGCAAGATGCAGCTCTGCTTCCTGACAAACAACGACATAACCGGCGGTAACAGTGGCTCGCCTATGTTCAACGGCAAGGGCGAACTCATCGGTCTGGCCTTCGACGGCAACTGGGACAGCCTGTCAAGCGACATCTACTTCGAGAAGAACCTGGCACGCTGCATCGGTGTTGACATCCGCTATGTCATCTTCATGATGGACAAGTGGGGCCACGCTGACCGTCTGCTCAAGGAAATGAACGTAGAGTAATGCTCTCTGCGTAAATATAAAATACCGTTGTGATAACGGATTTGTCTTTCATATGATTTAGCTATGGCGCGCCGCAAAAGCGGCGCGCTTTTTTTATGTCTTATGCCTGCGAGGCCTGGTCAGGGCCTTTTCGTGGTCTATGGGAGATACAAGCCTTATTGTTACTATTGCGCATTGTGGCGGAGATAATAGGCCTTCAGACAGAAAAATCGCCGTTTCATCGCATCCGTGATGCGTCTGTCGTGCGCCTGTTATGACCATAAATGCCGCGCAGACGAAAATAATTTGCGCCTATAATGTTTTTTAGATGTTTTGAGAGAAGAGTTTGGCCGTAACTGATTAAATTTGCAGAAACAATATTTTAGCTTATGAAAAAACTTATTTTTGCGCTCTTCGTGAGCCTCGTTCCGCTGCTGTTGCCGGCGCAGACCGACTCAACATTCAACGTTACCCTGCACAACGACGAATATAAAATATACATAACGATGAATCTATACGACAAGAACGTTGACGTGCCGGGGCAGGCCGTGTTGGGCAAAGTGGACGGATTCATCGCCTCTAAGCAGAGCACGGGCAAGTGGATTATCGTTTCGTCGCAGATTAAAAGCAAGAATGAGGCCGAGATAGAAGTGATCAACGACTACGGCAGCGAGGACTTCACGGCCGTGATAAAGCGCAACTCTGACGGCACCTACTCGTACACCAAGAAGGGCGGAAGTACGCTGAAGTTTGCCGTAAGAGGCAAATGGCAGAAGATTCCAGGCAGTGTCGAGTTCGTGAAATAGCCGATTTCATCGTATTTTTCACCTTGATACATAACCATGTATTGTGCTTTACAGGAGCGCAATACATGGTTTTTTGTTTTCCTGCACCTGTTATAGTAAAGCCGCGGGCTCACCCGGTGTGTGGCTTTGTCATTGCATGCACAAAATAAATAAAGCTATGTGTGGTCTGATGTCAGATTTGTTCTAAACTGAAAAATGTTTACACTCTGCGTGTATAGAGTTTTCTGTAAAATAGAAATCCGATGTATAACAAACGTTAAAGAATGGCCTATATGTGTTCTGTTCTTTTAACTTTCGTTTATGCTTGATGCCCGATTTTGTGCCAAAATCATGATTTTTACATCATAAAACCATTGCTTTTGCATTGTGAAAGGCATGCTTTCGGATGGTAAACGGGCCGTTTTCGAGTGGTAAACGTGCCTGTTATGTTTTTTAACAAATGTGTTTCTCTTTATGAAAACACATAACATGCTGTATGTCAATAGTTTAACTTGAAAGCTGCATTTTGTGCATTTTTTAGTCCAAACCTCGATGTTGCGGAGAACACGGGCATTCTGAGAGCGTCAAAATCAAAAAGTTTTCTGTTTGTCAGGACACAACAAGAGTGTTGGCGACCATGATAAACCCAGACCGGTCATTAGGCCGTATATAGCTTTATATTTGTGCTTTTTGTCCGCTTTTCTTTACATTGTCAGCCATGTCTGCTAAATATTTAAAGAAAATCAGCTCAATATAAAGCAAGAAAACGGGCTGAACAATAACTCCCGGTCTGTGCTAAATATACAGTAGGGATAAGGCCTTGATTATTTATTTTATGCTGTAAGAAAACTTAAGTATTATGACTATGTAAATGATTTTAAAATCATAAAAGGCCTTATCCCTATAATGTTGCCGTGTGGAAAATCAGTACAGACTATCTTGCCATGTATTTCTTTCCGTTGCGTATCACGATGCCGCGCCATGACTTGCCTACGCGCTGTCCGGCAAGGTTGTATGTAGCTCCGTCGCCTTCGGCAGCCTTTTCGCCGATGGCAGCCTTGATGCCTGTTGTTCCGTCGAGGTTGATTTCGGCAGCGTTCTCAATTGTGCATGCGTTGATGTTGTCAGGATTATAGTTAGAGATATATGCTATCACGTGCATGTTGTCCTGGTTCCATTTCTCGTTAAGGTCGAAAGTATAGCTGTATGCGGCCTTTGTTCCGTCCCAGGCTATAGGCTCGCCCCAAATAGAGCTGTATGCACGTACAACGTGATTGTGCTCATAGTTATATTCGTCTGCCGTTCCGCTCTGATATCCTATAATGCCGTCCTCCATCAGGTATACGTTGATATAGCGCAGGTCGTTGTCTTCGTTAGACAGACGCTCCATGTCAACGTCAACGGTAACGGTGTTTCCGGTCTTGCTGACGTTCAGCGACAGGTCATAGAAGGCAGGAACAGAGAGGCGGTTGAGGATAAGCTCTTCGAGCGACTCTTGTGATTCGGGCAGGAATGCCGGCACGCCGTCGGTCTGCTCGGTTCTGTCTATCATTGCAGCCGGAGCATAGGTGCCTCCCGAGCCGTAGAACACGAGATATTCTTCGTCAGCCTCTGACGTGAAAGTGTCCTTGCCGTAGCCTGCATGATGACATGCAACGATGAGGCGGCCGGCAAAGTCTTCCTTGCCGAGAATGTTGTGTACGAAGCCTGCCACGCGGGGGCAGTTGCCGCAGAGCTGTCCGGTAAACTCCTCAAGGAACACGCGGCGGCTGTAGACATTGCTCACCACGCTTACCGGCAGTCTCAGTGTGTCGTTGCCGTTCACGGCGTCGGTGTTGCCGTCGAGATTGTCCGCATATACAAGTATGGTGCGGTGGTCGCCCAGGTCGTGTTTCAGTTCAGGAGTGAACCTTATGGTCTGCTGATGGCTTGCGCCCGAGTTAAGAGGCTCGTTCACGGGGAATGTGTACACCTCGTCTTCGCCTTCAATCTTGCAGTTTATATTGTATGAATTTATGTTCGACGTGCCGTAGTTGTGCATCATGGCAACCACAGAAACATTGTTGCCCGATGTGATAAATTCAGGTGCAGAACCGAAGTATGGTGCCATCTCGTAAGCCGGCACGTTGCCTCCGCCTATCACGGCTTCAACGCTTAGGCTTCCTTCAGTGCTGTGGTCGGTCCATGTGCCGTCGTTGTTTACGTAGAGCGATTTAGGTATGTCGGTTATAGCCGATATGCCGTAGCTCATGTTGCGCTGGCTGAACGTGTAGCCTACATAAATGTCGCCAGCGCCCTTCTTTATTTCATACGGAGTGTCGAGTTTAATCTCGTTCCAGCCGTTGGCCACGGTCTGCGTTGTTTCGCGGTTGATGGTCTGCGACACGATGTTCTCGCCGTCGAGCGATGAGCGCACCCATACGGTAATCTCGTCGATGTTAATCTTGCTCTTTATTCCCACGCGTATGGTTTCGATGCTGTTGCCGGCATATCCGTCCAGTACGTTGCCTGGAATAAGTATTGCTGCAGATATGTCTGCGTTTCCGCTTACGGCAAAGTCGCGTGTGTTGCTGATGTTGCCGTCACAGTAGCCGTAACTTACGGTTGGGCTTTGTGCCCAACCATAAGAAGCGATAATAATATGTGCTAAAATAAATAAGAAAAAGCGTTTCATAATTACTTAACAGTTATCTTTTCTACTTTGTTGCCTTTTTTGATTATATACAGACCTTTCTTCATAGAGTGTTCTGTTGAGAGTTTCTTGCCGTCTACAGAGTATATCTCTTTGATGCTGTCTTCGTCGGCTGTAGTGACGCTTACGCCTGTTCCTTCAGAGTCTTTCACGCTGATGTCGTCGAGCGCGAGCGATGTATATTCAGGAATGTCTGTCGCATGGAAACGTATCACAACGTAAGATGCGTCTTTTACATCGTTAAGCGACACTGTCTCCACGGTAAATTCTTCTGAGGCTGTGGTGCTGATGGTCTTCAGTGTCACAATCTCGCCAGTGTTTGTCTCGGCCTCTATGGTCAGTGACATGCTGTTGTCTGTGTAGTAGTTGAATTTCAGTTCAGGACTGTTGCTGCCTTCGAGAGAAATCTTGCCTGTGTTCACCATTACCTCTGTAGCCTCCCATATGTCGGTCATCATGCAGTAGCCGTCGTTGTCAGAAGATATTTCGTCAATGATGTACGATTCATAGTCGGCGTTGCTGTTGCTCAGTGTCCACCACATGTTGTAGGCTGCAAATCCTTCTGCAAAGTTCTCCTGGAACGGCAGTGTGTATTCCTCGCCAAGGATTATTATGTTGGATGCACTGTTTTGTCCCTTTCCGCCTGCGCTTACAGGTGTCACGCCATACTGAACCGCATGCTGACTGCCGCTCTGGTCAACGCTGAATTTGTAGGTGTTGTCCTTAACTCCTGTGGCAATCTCGTTGCCGTCAGAATCAATTATGTCGTAAGTTATAGCCTCAGGGTCGATATATCCGCCGTTAACTCCGTTTTCAGGAATGTCCCATGTCAGTGTCATTTCGTTGAGGTCGACTCTTGCCTTGACGTTTGCAGGAGCCTCGGCAATGTCGGTGCCTACGTAGAGTGTGTCGTAAGCCTCTGTGCCTTCGCCCTTGTCGTTGCGCGGAACAATCTTGTATGTGTGGAATCCGGCTGTCATGCCGTCTTCGTCCACGTAGCTTATGTTCTCGCCCGGCTGTGCCGTAAGTGTCTTCACCAGTTTGTCGTCTCTGTAGACATCAATGCCTTCAATGGCAGCAAGAGTCTTGCCCTCGATGGTTGTCTGCGGAGCCTTGAATGTGATGTCTGACTTTAGTGCGCCTTTCTCGCCGGCTTTGATGCTAAGGCCGGTAACTTCTGCCGGTGCGGCAAGCATGTGGTTCTCTACGATTCCGAAGTCGGTAAGTCCGAGATAGAATGCATCCTCAGGTCCTCCTGCATAGAATGCAATGTGGTAGTCGCCGTCGCCCTCAGGCGTTATTATGCCCTGAATAAGAGTTATCCACGTATCTGTGTCAACGCTTACAGAGTCCATATCAATCTTCTTATACTTTGTGTAGTCGTCGCCTGTGCCGGCATATATGTCGAGGTTGCCCTCAAGATACGGCTTGCACTTTCTGTTCAGACGCTCAATGTTGACAGACAGCTTGTAGTTGCGGTCGCCTTTGAGTGCAATGGCAGGAGACACGAGCCAGTCGTCGCCGTCTTTTGTATAGATAAAGCGCATCTGATTGTTGTTTTCTTCCTCAATTCTGGTCCATGTCCAGTCGTCATTGTTATTGTCGTAAGTCTTGAAGTATTCAAAGTGAGATGAGTCGCTGAAGTCTTCGTGATAGGGCACTGCGAAACTGTTGCCGAACAATACGAGGTCTGAAGTCTTTGACTCGCCTGTAAGTCCTTTATACGAAGGAGTTACGGTATAGGTGTATCCTGTGAAGTCAGCTTCAGGTATTGTTTCCGTGAATGTGTTGCCCTTATGGTTCTCTGCCACGGTTATGTTGCCCGGATTGCGTACAATAGTATATTCTATTTCGTCAGGATTCACATATCCTTCGTTTAGGCCTTCAGTCGGGGCAGTCCATGTAACGGTAGACACAAAGTTGTCAATCTTTACGTTAAGGTCGGTTATGGCCTTCGGTGAGTCAGGTCCTATCCATTTGCGTATGCGTGTCATCGGGCTTTCGCCTTCATCATTGCTCAGCACGATGTCAAATTTGTTTAGTCCTGCCACGGCAGTAATGTCCTCTTTGACTGTAGCTCCGGGAGCGGCAGTGCCCTTGGCAGCCTCTGCGTCGTTCACTTTAACAGTATAGTTCACATTGCCCGAAAGAGCCTCTCCGCCGTAAGTCTTGTCAGGAATGCTGAAACTGATGTTGCCAGTCAGCGCGTCGCCTTCAAAATTCAAAGCCGTGTTCTGGGCTTCAGCCGGCACTTTGTCTGACTTAGGTTTCTCAGGTATATACAATCCGGCAAACTCTTCTCCGTCAGCAAATTCTCCCAGTACGGTTGCTGTACCTGTTTCAAGGTTAAGTTCGCACAGATAAGAATATTCGTCGGCGTCTACAGCAGCCCAATACATCTTGCCTGTGTTAGGATCGAATGTAGCAGCCTGCAGATAGTTAGACGGTGTAATGTCTGTCGGGCCTATCAGTGTCGTTTCGCCGGTCTCTTTGTCTATCTGATAGAGGTCTCCGTTTAAGTCGACGCCGTAGAGCTCGCCTTGGCTGTTGCACGCTATGCATACCAGACGTTTCATTCCGCTCAGGCTCTCGTTGTTTATCATGGTCAGTTCCTTTGTCTTAGGATCCATCATCGAAAACTCGTAGTCGCTTGCGTCAGCATTGCTGAAGCATCCGTATATCATGCCTGTGGTAGGGTCGTAGGTCATGTCTGACGCCATGTAGGTGGCATCTTTTACAAATGTATCCGACAGCTGTTTCCATGTGTCAGTATCGTATGTCAACAGTCTTGTGTTGTAAAAATTGTCACCATAATAGTCATACTCAACCCTTGTGAAGCAAAGAGTGTTTTCGTAGTATGCTCCGCCTCCTGTGGCTTCAAAGTCATTGTCTAAGTACACGGGGTTCACTGTGCAGTCGCCGCTGGTGTCAAAGGAGTAAAGACCGTATTCCTCTTTTCCGTTCCACACCCAGTCCCACTTAAAAGTCAGTATTCCGTATAGTGTTACAGGTTCTTCAGCCTCTGCGGCTAATTTGATGTAGGGCTTAACTTTTTTCGATGAAATGGGCCTTTTCCCGTTTTTTGCGGTTTCGCCCATGCGGTGCCATACTCCATACGGATGAGCCTTGCGGTAAGCCATTTCGCGTTCAAAGGCATCACTTCCGTGCGAATTTGTCTGCGCCATGGCGCTGTTGCCCGTTATCAATAAGAGCAAAGCGGCACCAAATAGCCTGAACAGTTGGGTTAGATTCTGTTTCATCAGTATAAATTTTAAGTTAATAAATAAGAATGTGAACAGCTCGTTCTGTGCTTTCAAAGTTACAGTAAAACCGAAAAGTTGTATTATTTTGCGCTTAAAAGGAATTTCGCTTTTATAAAAACATAATAATTTGCCTGATTTTTGTTACATTTGCCAGTGAAACATCAATAATACTGTCAGAAAAACAATATGCAAAAGCTTGTTATATTCATTTTATTATTTATATGCTCGTCTGCCGTTAATGCAGTTTCAGACGAAAAATTTATAAAAGATAATATAAGGCGTGGCGACAGCTGCATAGCCGCGGCCAAATATAATGAGAGTCTTGACTTCTATATCAGGGCTCTTGAACGTGCGCAGGAAGGCAATAATCATTTTCTGACAGAAGAGTGTCTTGGTAGGATAGGCGTGCTTTATTGCCGCTTCAAAGATTATGAACAAGCCGTTATATTCTTTGGCCGTGGATATAAAAGTGCTGTCGGGCGCCATGACAACAATGAGGCTTACAGATTTGCATGTTATTTGATGAATACTTATTGTCAGACAGGCGACCTGAATGCGGCAAGAGAATATTATGACATTCTAAAGAATATGTCAACTTCTAACCGTCGAGAGAAAGAATACTACGATCTTTATAGTGCAGGCACACTTGCTTATGCTGAAAATAATTACCAGGAAGCGGTTCATTATTATTCTGAAGCGCAGAAGTGTGCTGAGAAGTATGGCATGGGCGACGAATACAGCATGTCGCTATATGCTGTCATAGCCGAGTCGTATGTGGGGATGAACAGACCTGACACAGCCATTGTCATTGCCACGCTACTTATGGAGGAAGCCATGAAGAGTGGAAACACAAATCAGCTTAGCCATACTTATGAGGTGCTGTCAAAAGCTTATGGCGCAAAGGGCGACTCGATACTTATGGCGCATTACAGGAGCCTTTCTGTTACGTTGGAAGATTCAATTTACAATCTCAGAAACTTCAACAAAACACGCAGCAGGTACAGCTCTATTGAGCGGAGAATTACCGACAGGCATATATCGTTTCTGAACGACCGCATAACACGCCAGGTTCTGATAATTGTAGCCTTTGTAGTGCTTACCCTTATTCTCGTAGTGGCTATAATAAAGGTGATACGCAGCAACATAAACCTGCGGACGGCTCATCGTGCACTGATGGATAAGAATGCAGACCTTATCAGAGAGCAGCAGAACAGCAGACATCTGCGCGAACAATATATAAAGTCGATGGGTATGGCTGACGCAAAAAAACAGACTGACGGGATGGCTGCCGCGCCTGGCATGATGGATGAAGACAATGAGGCGGAAGGACAGCATGCAGGGACATCGGCCGAACCCAAGATGAACGATGCGCAGACGGCATTGATGATACAGCGTATAATGACGATTCTTGATGATGTCGATGTCATATCTCGCCAGGACTTCACGTTGCAGATGCTTGCCGGCATGATAGGGTCGAACACTTCGTATGTCTCGTGGGCTATAAACAGCACCTACGGAAAGAACTTTAAGTCGCTGCTCAACGAGGCGCGCATACGTGAGGTTACGCGCCGCATCTGCGACACCGAAAACTATGGCCATCTTACAATTCAGGCCATAGCGCAGTCTGTGGGCTATAATTCGCAGACTAATTTTATCAAGACTTTCAAGCGAATTATCGGCATGACGCCCTCAATGTATCAGAAACTGAGTAAGAAGATGGGTGGAATGCCGGATGAGGATAGGATGGAGTGAAGGGCTGTCTTGTGCTTGCTGCGTTGGTTCTTGTGTGTCGGATATTGCGTATACAGTAGTTTCTTAGTCTGTCTATTCATATTTGCCGATCATCTTTCTTCGTCCATATTTTTCGTATATCCGTCTATGTTTTTGGTCTATAAAACCCTGCGGTTTAGTATATGCATGGTCGGCAGCCTGCCGTGATTCTTTTCGCGGCTCACACATTTTTGCTAACTTTGCACCCGAATAAGATAATAGAGGATAACAATGAAACAAAACATGAAAGTATTTATTCCTGCCACGCTCGGCATGCTTACGGCCTTCGGTCCGTTCGTTACAGACTTCTATCTTCCGGTGCTGCCGGAGATGACAGGCTATTTCCACACCACGCCCGCGCTGGCCTCCATGAGCCTCACGGCCGGCATGATAGGTCTTGCCGCCGGTCAGCTGTTCATAGGGCCGCTCACCGACAAGTATGGGCGCAAGCGCATATTGGTAGGCTCTATGCTGCTCTTTGTGGTGGCGTCGCTGCTGTGCATATTCTCGGGAGATATATTTATGTTTAACGCCATGCGCGTGCTGCAGGGATTGGCCGGCGCGGGAGGCATAGTGATAGCCAAGAGCATGTCGGCCGACATGTACACAGGCCGCGAGCTTGCCAGCTTCATGGCTCTGCTAGGTGCCATCAACGGCATTGCACCAGTGTGCGCCCCGGTGGTCGGCGGACTTATGGCCGGCGTTACGTCGTGGACAGGCGTTTTTGCCGTAATTCTTGCCGTGGGACTTGTGCTCATGGTTTGCAGTATGTTCTTGCCCGAGACGCTGCAGCCTGCCAACCGCATACGGAAGAGCGTGATAAAGGTGTACGGCAATCTGTTCCGCGTGTTCCGCAACTCTCGCTTCACTCTTTCCGTCATGGCCGAGATGGCGTGCTTCTTTATGTTCTTTGCCTACATAGCCTCTTCGCCGTTCATCATGCAGCAGGTGTATCATCTTTCGCCGCTCGGCTATAGCCTCTGCTTCGGCCTGAACGCGCTCATGATAGGCGTTGGCGCTGCCATGGCCACGCGTTTCCGCAGTCAGGGCACATGCCTGCGCTTCGGCGGTCTGGGCATGCTTGCCGGCACGCTGCTGCTTGCGTTCCTGCTCAACACGGCCATGCCCCTCTGGATAGTCATGCTGGCATATATCTACACGCTGATATGCTTCGGACTGATGCAGCCGCCTTTGACGGCCATAGCCCTCGACAGCGAGCGCGACAATGCCGGTGCTGCCAGTGCCATCTTCGGTGCCTCCGGCTTTGTTGCCGGTGCCCTTTCGAGTCCGCTTGTAGGCATTGGCGACATAACCCTCACTTCGGGCCTCGTCATGGCATGCGGAGCCGTTGTCTGCCTCCTGTTTATCCTGCCGCTGAGCAGCAAGCTGCGCGCCGTTGCGGCATGATTAAGGTTGTTTAATAGTCCACATTCAATTATAGTGGTATATATAGAGGTTGGTTCATGATGATATGAGCTGTATCAGACTCTGTTAAGAGAATGATACAGCTCATATTTTATTTTTAGTTATTATCGTTCAGTCGATGTCTATAGTTTCGAGGTCGTCAGGTACAAAGATGTTGCCCTTGAAGCTCTGCGCCGCCTCGCGGGCATATTCGGTCCTGCGTGTGGCCAGCGTCTTGTCTTCGGTGTGGTATAGCAGCAGATTCTTCACGCCCAGCTCGGCTGCCACGGCTCCGGCGTCCCTGGCCGTGCTGTGAAACTTCTCGTAGGGCTTGAACACGTCGCGGTCCTTATACAGACAGAAGGCCTCGCACATGAGCCAGTCGGCACCGCGCGCAATAGGGTAGTTGGCTCTGTTGCACGGCTCGTCGCCCATGCACACCAGCGTGGCTCCTCCCGGCATTATGGCACGGAAGCCAAACTGCTTTTCCTTGTCCGACAGCACGTCGAAGCACTGCATGCTGATGTCGCCGGCCTGAAATTCGTCGCCGCTCAGCTTCTCGCACAGCATGATGCGGCTGCCGAACAGCGCGTTATAGTTCTTGTGCAGCGTCATGAGGCATATCTGCTTTAGCGTGCTTATCACCTTGTCGTTGCCGTATACGTTCAGGTTGCCCTTATATTCGCCGCCGAGAATCCTGTGCATAATCATTCTCACCACCCACACGGCGCCCAGTATGTGGTCGGTGTGAGCGTGCGTTATGAACATGTGGTGTATGTCCGTAAGGTTTATGCCCGCCTTTTCTATCTGCGACATTATGCCGTTGCCGCCTCCTGCGTCCACGAGCAGCGATGTGTCGGCTGTCTTCAGGAAGAAGCATGTGTTATAGCATTTTGTAACTCCTGCGCTGCCTGTGCCCAGCATTATTATCTTGTTGTGGCTGTTGTTCATGTGGTGTATTGTCTGCAAGGTGTAGCCGTTGCGGCTGAAAGTGATGAATTATACAAAAACAAAAAAGGAGTTACCGAAGCAACTCCTTTTTGCGCTTCAAGATGGGCTTGAACCAACGACCCCCTGATTAACAGTCAGGTGCTCTAACCAACTGAGCTATTGAAGCATGTGATGCATTTCCTTTCAAATGCGATGCAAAGGTAAGAAGATTTTTTGAAACCTCCAAACTTTTTTGGCAAAAAATTCAATTTTAGACTAAAATAAAATAATTTTTCCCCGAAAAGTGGTGTTTTCACCATATATATATGTAACTTTGCATAAGTCAATACGGCTGCTGAGACCATGCCTTAGGCTCATGCTTTTGGGGCTGTGTCCGGCCGGCTGCCGGTGAGTCTGCGTGTGCTGCTTCTGCCGCTTAGGGCACGTGCGCATGCTTTTGCTGCCGGTGAAGGCGGCTGTGGGCATTGCCGGCAACAGGGCAGGGGCCTCTCGCGTTGACGCTTTGCGGCCGTATGAGGCATGAATTTGCTTTGCAACAAGAAAAAGAAACAATAAGAACATAAGATGAGAATAAGACTATTTCAGCTTGCGGTGCTGCTCATGCTGCCTTTCATGGCGGCGTCGGCCCAGGAAAGCAAGAGCCACAACTTCGACGTGGCCAAGAACATGCAGGTGTTCAACGAGATTTACAGCTATCTCGACCTGATGTATGTAGACACGCTCAACGCCGACGAGGTGGTGGGCACGGCCATCAACTCGATGCTGCGCTCGCTCGACCCCTACACCGTCTACTATCCCGAGAACAAGGTGAACGACCTTAAGACGATGATAACCGGCCGCTATGTGGGCATAGGAGCCGTGATACGCTACAACCAGAAGCTGAAGCGCGTGGTCATCGACGAGCCTTATGCAGGCAACCCGGCTGCCGAGGTGGGCCTGAAGAAGGGCGACATCATCCTGAGTATCGACGACTCCGTTATGACCGACAAGGACGTGAGCTACGTAAGTTCGCATCTGCGCGGCGACGCCGGCACGACGTTCGTGCTGAAGGTGAAGCGCCCCAGCACGGGCAAGAACATGGAGTTCAGAATAACGCGCCGCTCTGTCAACATGCCTTCAATTCCTTACTATGGCCTGCGCCCCGACAGCATAGGCTATCTCAATCTGAGCAGCTTCACCGAAGACTGCTCAAAGGATGTGCGCAAGGCGTTCATCGAGATGAAGAAGCAGGGCATGAAGGGCCTCGTGCTCGACCTGCGCGGCAACGGCGGCGGCTCTCTTTCAGAGGCTGTCAACATTGTCAACATGTTTGTGCCGAAGGACATCACGCTGGTGAAGACCCGCGGCAAGCTGAAGCGTGCCAACTATGACTATAAGACCACCGTTGAGCCTATCGACACGGTGATGCCCGTTGTGGTGCTAGTCAACGGCGAGTCGGCCAGCGCCAGCGAGATTACCAGCGGAAGTCTGCAGGACCTCGACCGCGCCGTAATCATGGGCACGCGCACCTACGGCAAGGGTCTCGTGCAGTTGCCTGTTGACATATCATACAACGGACAGCTGAAGCTGACCACAAGCAAATATTATATTCCGAGCGGACGCTGCATACAGGCAATAAACTATAAGCACGCGCGCGGCGGATATACCGAGCACATACCCGACAGTCTGACCAAGGTGTTCTATACGGCAGGCGGACGCGAGGTGCGCGACGGCGGAGGCATTAAGCCCGACATAGAGGTGCGTCCCGACTCGCTGCCCAACATTGCCTACTATCTCACCGTGAGCGGACTCGACTCTACCGAGGTGCTGCTCGACTATGAGGTCGACTATATCGCTTCTCACCCAACGATAGCCAAGCCTTCAGAGTTTGAGCTTTCTGACGCCGACTATGAGGACTTCAAGCAGAGAGTGATAAAGAGCGGATTCACCTACGACCCTGAGAGCGAGAAACTGCTAAAGTCGCTAAAGAAGGTTGTTGAGTTTGAGGGCTATTATGACGACGCCAAGGCCGAATTTGAAAATCTGGAGAAGAAGCTGAAGCACAACATAGCTAAAGACCTCGACTATCACAAGGACGTGCTAAAGCAGATAATATCCAACGACATCATTGCTGCCTACTATTATCAGGTTGGAAGCATGGAGAACAGTCTGCGCTACGACAAGCAGATGAAGGAGGCATGCCGCCTGCTCAACAGTCCTGACGAGTATAAGGCTGTATTAGTAAAAGGTGCAGTGAAGAAGAAATAAAAGTTGAGAGAATATATTTTTTCGGGAGAGGTAAAGGCCGCATGGCTTTTGCCTCTCCCTTTTTTATGGAGTCTCATTAGGAGTTAAAGTAGTTAGAGGAGTTAAAGTAGTTAGAGGAGTTAAAGTAGTTAAAGTCAAATGCTTTTTTAGGAGTTAAGTAGTTAAGGAGAAATTTCCTTTAGCGCAGCGAAAAAAGTCAAATGCTTTTCTTTTTAGGCAGTTAAATTCAAATACCTTTTTTTCTCACTATAGTTCTTTTGTTGCAACGATGTTAAGAAACAGCAGGGCTAATGTTCTGCCGGATGTGCCATCCGGCAGCATTGAATATAAGGATCTGTGATCCGCAACATATACCTTTTGGTATTCAAAATATAATAACACCCCAGACTGACAGTTCTGGTGTTTTATTCCATAAGATAAAAGTCTTAAAGTAGTTAAAGTCAAATGCTTTTTCGGAGTTAAGGAGTTAGGTAGTTAAGGAGAAATTTCCTTTAGCGCAGCGAAAAAAGTCAAATGCTTTTCTTTTTAGGCCGTTAAATTTAAATATCTTGTGTTTTTCTCGCTATTGTTCTCTTGTTGCAGCGATGTTAAGAAACAGCAGGGCTAATGTTCTGCCGGATGTGCCATCCGGCAGCATTGAATATAAGGATCTGTGATCCGCAACATATACCTTTTTGTAGTCAAAATGAAATAACACCCCTGACAGACAGTTCAGATGTTTTATTCCACAAAACAAAAAGCCGTAATAGGTTAAGTTGTTGAATGCGAAAAATAACAGGGCCGTTTGCGTATAAAAAGTGGCCGGTTTTTGACTCGTAAACGGCCCATTAACGACTCGTAAACAGGCCACTAACAGTCTGAAACTATTACGGCTTAATTTGCTTAAAGAAAATATTTTTAAATAGCGCTGTATAACATAACCGTAACATAATTAAAAGAAAAAGTTACGGATTTTTGGGTGCTTTCACCATGCAGATGGATTTTCGCTTTGTAAGCACGTGATTTTCCGTATATAGATGAATTCTTTTTTGAGATACGAAAGTGTTAAATGCAGTCTTAAATTTGAAACATACATCATATTTCCTTACTTTTGTTTCCTGCTTAAGAATGGAAACAGAAGAGAATAATATACTTATTTAAAAAGAATTAATATGAAAACACCACAAAAATTAAAAGAAGTTCTAGAACAGTTCACGCCAGTATACACTATAGATGGACTTACAAGGCAGTTTGAAGACATTGCCCAAGTCGTTTTTAATGGGCATTTTGTTGTCAATGGTGAATATGAAATTTACCCGATAGATATTGAATTTTATTTCCATGATGAAGAAAATGGCATTATTGTTGAACCGCAGATGTATCATAAAGGAGATCTTCCGTATTTTCCTGTAGGATCTATTTATCCTCATAGTTCGGGTGTTGACATGACGTTTGAGCGTGAAGGAAAATACCGTGCTTCATTTTTGATGAGAGGATATACGTATAAATCTGTTTCCGGCGAGAAAGAGGAATATACAAATAAAACCAATAATAAGAAAAGTCCATTCAGATCCCAGTATTTGTGGGAAGATTTGTTGGGCAATGCGTCAGTCTTCGGCAGGGGGTTGAATATTGTATGGGTAGACAACGCTGAGTTTAAAAAAGTAAATATTGCATCTTCTGCGAGGGTTAATGTTAACAAAATAAGTGGTGAGAATGGAGACCGTATGTGGCATTTTACTAACCTTGATATGATAAAATAATGCAAGTGGCTTTACAACAGCAGGATTATGTGCTATTTTCTGAGGAATTAAAAAAATATTATCCACAAATATATAATGAGTTGTCGGAAATATTGTCACATCATAATGTCAGGCATGGAGTGTTAAAAGGGACAGCCGACTATTGGTGCAGGGATTATATGCCGATACAGGTAGATTATGATAGATTTGTTCAGTTTCGTTATCATCCGGATTATTTGAAGGGATATCGTGATTATGAGACGCCGACAGAAGTTTCTCTTGAATTGGCTAAAAAACTTACTTCCGCTTCAATAGAAACATCCCCAATTATTGCAGATGGTGGCAATTTTACTTTTGCAAGTATCAAGAGGGGACGAGGGTATACTCCTGTTGTTGTGATGACTGAAAAGGTGTTTTTTGAAAACTCCGAAGTGGCAGGGGAAAATCTTGTTTATCAGTTGGAAAAGTTGTTTCCAAAGCATAAGTTATTGTTTCTTCCGTGGGATAGAGGTGATGCATGCGGACATACAGACGGAATTCTACATGCCGTAGGACCAAATAAATTGCTGGTGAACCTTAAAGTTTATCCGGATAAGATAGCTGCAAGGATGCGTGAGATTCTGGAGTCATGTTTTAAGGTTATAGAACTGGAATTAAGTGATTATCATGAATATAGTTGGGCGTATATTAACATGATTCATACTAAAGACGTTATAATTGTTCCCGGTCTGGGGCGGGCTACTGATGCAGAAGCCCTTAATCATATAAAGAAATTATTTCCTCAGTATGACGGTAGGATTTATCAAGTGCAGGTTTCTTCCATTGTCAAAAAATATGGAGGGGCATTGAATTGTCTTTCTTGGTCTTTTTATAAATATTTATGATGAATAGTTCTGCCGGCTATTGTTGCAGTTCATGCTTTTATTCTTTTTGACAAAAGCGTCAAGATACAGAAAAGGCGGAAACCTTCAGCCGGATATTGTTTACAAGCCGGCTCGGGTTTCCACCTTTTTCTGCGCTTATGAATGTTGTTTTTACTTTGTCTTTATTGCTTTCAGGCAGGCGCGCCACGCCTTATTTAGCCTGTTTGCCGTATGATGTGGCGGTGCTGCTGAATTTGCAGCTCAGCTTTTCGCCCATCAGACTGTTCAGATAAACCTCAAGGGCGGTGTAGCCGTCGGGGTTTGTCAGGTTGCGGTCGTCGGCATTGTCAGGGTTCAGACCGTGTTTCTTCTCCCATTTGTCCGGCATTCCGTCGCCGTCGGTGTCAGCCGGTGCTGCCTCCTGCTTGTGGCTTAGTCCGAAGCCTTCGGCATCGTTCACAGAGTCGATAATGCCGCGCTTGCCTGTCTTCGAGCCGCTGAACTTCGGGTTGCCGCTCTTCACGTCGTTTATCACGCGCTTTTCCGTGGCGTCGCGGTTTATCGTTCCCGCCTTCTTCAGCACCGTCTTATATGCCTCGCCGGCCGTCTGTATGTCGGTCAGCATGTAGCGCGACGGGCGGTATTTGCCTATGGCGCCTTCAGTCTCGTCGAGCTTATAGTAAGGCATTTCGGGCACGATGCGCTCATTCACCCTTATCTGGTCTGTTGTATATTTCTCGGCGCTCATGGCCTGCCAGTTGTCGGCTGTGGCAGCGTCGTTGCCCTCCATGACGTTTCCGCTTACATACCAGCGTGCCGGGCCCCACGACGTGGCACCCTTGCGGGCGTGGCTTGCCATGACAAACACCGAGTTGGCAGGCGACTCAGGGCCGGGTTTGTAGTAGTTGTTCATGAAGTTGCACTCATGAGCCGAGTTGCGGCCGTTATATTCTGTTATGTCGGCCGAGTTCTCGCCGCCGTAGCACGAGTTCCAGCGTCCCCAGTTGAAGTTCACGTTGTTCACATATTCCATAAACACCACATAGTCTTCGCCCCTGGCGCCGTTGAAGCGCGGACTGCGCGAGTCGTTGCCTGCCAGCAGGTTGTGGTGGTAAGTGGCAGGCGAGCCGCCCCACTGCGAGCCGTATCCGCGCTTGCCCTTCTTGTGGCCGGCGTCGTTGAGGCCCTCGTGCACTATGCAGTACTGAACGGTGAGATAGTGGCTGTCGGCCGTGTTCATGTTTTCCTCCATCGACCATCCGAACACGCAGTGGTCGAATATAAAGTTGGTGCAGTTCTCCGTTCCGCAGGCCTGGTCCTGCTTGCCGTCGCCGGCGCGGAAGCGTATGTTGCGCACGATGAAGTTTTCCGAACTGCCGAAGTTCACCTTGTCGCCCACGATGCTTATTCCGTCGCCCGGAGCCGTCTGTCCTGCCAGCGTCCAGTTGGCACGCTTCACGCGCAGGTTGCTGTTGAGGCGTATCTCGCCGTTCACCGCAAACACGATGGTGAGCGGCTCGCCCGGATACTGGCTGAAGGCCCATCGCAGCGTGCCTTCGTCCTCGGTGTCGGCCAGCGACGTAACCGTAACCACCTGTCCGCCGCGTCCGCCAGTGGCATATTTGCCGAAGCCTTCGGCCGTGGGGAAGGCCACGGGCGTTACACGCATGGCAACAGCCTCTGACGTTGCACCCTGGCGCGAAACGGTCTTAACGCTGTATTCGTCTGCATTGCCGTCTGATATGGTGTATTCAGGCTCGGCCACAAAAGCCTCGAAGCGCCCGTTGCGGTATATCAGGTAGCCGGCAGCCAGTCGGTCGCTGTTCCACTCGAACGTGTTGCCGCTGCGCGTGAATACCGACGGGGCAGGGGCACCCTGAAGTATGACGTTGAAGTCGAAGGGCACGTCAGACGCCTTCTTGAACAGGAAGTCTGCGTTTATGTATGCCTCCACCTCGTCCTTGGTGGCCTGGCGGCCGAAGCTTACGCGCCGGCTTGTGTCAGCAGGCTGCCCGTTTTCGTCGGTGCTGTTATATTCAAGATATGATGCCGTGTTGCCTCGTCCGCCCCAGTCGAGCCATCCTGCCTTGTTTATGTGGCTGCCCAGCGTGCAGTTTATGAACATCGTGCCGCAGTTCTCCTTCCACGGGCGTCCCAGATAGTAGGCGCCGTCGGCCACGCCCTGCTCGGCGGTTAGTCGGCAGCGGTTGAAGAACAGACCCGCATACAGGCGGCTTTGGCTCAGTTTTGGATACATGGCACGTGTGAGCGGCAGCTCAGATGTGGCGGCAGCCGTGATGTATCCCTTGCCCCTGACGCAGCGTATCTCGCAGTTGTCAAACCACTCGAGGCCCGCGTCATAAATAAAGTCGGTGGCACCCTCTATGGTGCAGCGGCTGAAGTATCCGCGCGCTCCGCCGTTGGCCTTGTATGTGTCCTGATATCCGCTCAGTGTGCAGTTGCTGAACACGTGTGCGTCTCCGGCCGTAAACAGTGCCTCGGCCTGTCCCACGTTGCCGCTGGTGTTGCGTATGGTGATGTTCTCGGCATAGAAGCGGTCGGCGTAGACATTGAGCGCGGCGCAGTCGTAGTAGCGCTTGCCCTTGCTCTTCGGTCCGCGGTCAACAGATGATGTCAGTATCGTGGTGTTGCGGTCTTCGCCTATTATGCTTATAAACTTGTTCTTGTCGTTGCGTCTGCCGGCATACACGTTCTCGTCGTATACGCCCGGACGAACGTATATTATGCCGCGTGCCCCGTTGCTGACGGCGTCGATGGCCTGCTGTATGCTTGTGTACTGCGCGCTGCCGTCCTGCGCCACCAACTTCAGTTCTACGGGTGCCTTTGCGTCGGGCGCGCTTATGTGCGGCTCCTTATGTCCCCTTATGGCTGTCAGCTCGCCCACGCTGCCCACGGGGTTCTGCCTTGCATAGAGAGCCTGTTCGGCCGTAATCTTCTTTCCGTATATCATTATCTTGTGCACACGGGCCGGCTGCTGGCGTGCCAGCGGGTCGGTCTCAGCCTGAAATACGGCCTTGCCGTCGGCTGTAAGCTGCACGGGATTGTCCTGGTCTTCGCCGTCCCACACGCGCCAGCGCAGCGACACGTCGCTGGCGTTAATCACGTTCTCCATCATGTAGCCCTGGTCGCTGAAGGCCGAGTAGCCGTAGGCGGCCATGCCCGAGCCCATCCATACCAGCGGCTTCCACTGACCGTTGCCAATCTTTATGTCGCACTTTATGCCGCGGCCCCATGATGTAGACGACCACGACCACTGCACGCGCTCAACGTATGGTATGTGGTCTATCTCCACCCAGCCGTGCTGCGACTCGCCCTTTGTAGCGTTGTCATGTCCTGCCGTGGCCGGAGCGCTGCACATCTGCACGAATCCTGCCTCGCCGTAGACGATGTTTCCGTCCTTGTCGCGCTTTATGTTGTCCTCCAGATAGGCCGTGTGCCCCTTTGCCGTCCAGTCGTTGGCATAGCGGTTGCCCTTGCCTGTGGCGCTCTGTCCGAGGTAATACTGCCGGCTGAAGGCCGCCGTTGCACCCGCAAAGCCGTTGTAGCTCTTTTTGTTGGCAAAGGTGCAGTTGTGGAACATCACGGGATATGTAACCTCGCTGCCGCCGTTGGCAGGCACGTCTATTATCGTGTTGACATATCCGCCGTCGGCCAGTTCCGGACTGTCGGCTCCGGTCTTGCCGCCCCATGTCTGTCCGGGCCACATGGCATCGCTGAAGTTTATGTCGATAATCTTCTGATAATCCTTCGGCGTGCTCCATGCCGCAACCACGGCTGGCGGGTCTACGCCGTCGTTAATAGCCTTTCCGCCGGCACATACGGTCTGTGCGACGGCTACTGATACAATTGTAAGTTTCAGGGAAAAGTTCATAGTAACAATATTGCTTTTACGTTATTTCCGTTTTTATACCCCTTAAATCAGGGCGTTGATATAAAAACGCATTTGTGCCCTTTTTGTTACTATGGTTTAGTGTTAAAAGTTCATATACGTTGCCTCATGCCTTGTTTTCAGCGGTTTCTGCCGTGTTGCCGTAATCATTCCGCCCTGTAGCCGTGAGGCTCTATGCTGCTACATGTCGGGCAGTCTGTTGCCGTCTGTGCTGCCGCCGTAAGACGATGTCATGCGCAAAGTGCATTCATACCATGTTTTAAGCCATACGGCTGTCAGCCTTCATCATGCCTGCTGCCGTCATGCAGCTGCATGGGTTTTCTTTCTGTGGCGGTGTTCATTGCCAGAATGCGCTTCTCCGTTATCAGGTCGTCCTCGTGCATGGTGGGCGAGGGAATGTTGCACATACGCACCACATCCTCCTGTCCGCACGTATATTCATAATATTTGCGCTCCTGCTCGCTCAGTTCCTCGCGTGTTTTGAGACATCCCTTTAGCTTCGCGAAGTCTTCGCGCGAGGTGCTGTCTGACAGCTTCACGAAGAGAATGCGCCTTGCAATGGGATTGTAGTTGTAGTCGAAGCAAGTGTAGACGCCCCTCAGAAACGGCGGTCTGTCGTACATCGGAATCTTCAGGCAGATGTTGAACAGGGCAAGCTGAGGCTCCTTGTTCTCGTTGAACATCAGGTAGATGTGGTTTATGCCGTTCATCATCGCAATACCCCAGTGTGTAGTTCCGTAGGCGTTGTTGTGTCCAACGAGCACGTAGTTGCCGTTGGCCGCCGGCGTTATGATATAAGGTTCGAGCTTCATTGCGAGCGAGCCTGACGACACGCTGTAGCTCATGTATATGCCGCTGTAGTTGGCTATCTGTCCGGCAGTGCGCTTCATGTTGCGCTCAAGTTCGGATATGAAGGGATTGGCGGTCTCGCTTTCAGGCACAACAGGTATTATGTCGTCAGAGAAGAGTACCTTCTTCATGGCCGGAATAGAGCCCAGCAGCTTCTTCTTTGAAACATTGTTGACCCATATCAGGGCGTTGTCGAGCGCAGCCTCATGGCTCTCGCCCTTCTCTATGTTCTTGAAGAAGGCCGGCAGCACGGTGGTGTAAAGGGCCGAAAGCACGCTCGGCGCAAAGTCGATGCATCCTGCTATGTCCTTCATTTTCATGCCTTTCTGTCTCAGATAGGTTATGCGGTCGTATATCTCTCTAAGCTCTTTCATAATTTCACTGAATGGTAATTGCACTGCAAAGATAGGCCTTTTCGTATTAAAACATATTACATCCGTGTTACATTCGGGTTTCTTTCCGGCAACAGAAAAATTATTATCCGGTTACAATCATTTTACTGAATTGTTACGGCCTATTATTCATGATTTATTCATTTTTGCGCTGCCTGCACGATGCTAATTTTGCACCCGAAACCGAATGACTGCAAATATTGAAATGGAAAAGATTCTAAACATAATACAGCGCCTGAGAGGCAACGGCAAGGCAATGCCCGACTGGCTTTTCGTATTCTGGGCAGGAGGCACGGCCCTGCTTTCATATTCGCTCGTGTATGCCCTGCGCAAGCCGTTCACGGCAGCCGAGTTCGACGGCATGCAGATAGCCGGCATGGACTACAAGATTGTGGTCAGCATGATTCAGCTCATAGGCTATGTGTGCGCCAAGATGCTCGGCATAAAGTTTATATCAGAGCTTAAGCCGCAGAACCGCCTGAAGTTTATCGTCGGTTCGGCAGCCCTGTCGGAGGTGTCGCTGCTGACGTTTGCCCTCGTGCCTGCGCCGCTCAACATCTTCGCACTCTTCTTCAACGGCCTGTCGCTGGGCTGTATGTGGGGCGTGATATTCAGTTTTCTTGAAGGACGCCGCACCACCGACATACTGGCAAGCATCATGGGAGTGAGCATGGCCCTGAGCTCGGGCGTGGCAAAGTCGCTCGGACTCTATGCGCTCCACACGCTCCACGTCAGCGAGTTCTGGATGCCGGCCCTGATAGGGGCAGTGGCCTTCCCGCTGTTATGCCTCGCAGGATGGGTGATGACCAAGCTGCCGCACCCCACGGCTGCCGACATAGCGTCGCGTTCGGAGCGCGTGACTCTCAACGCCAGAGAGCGCATGCAGCTGTTCCGCAGGTTTATGCCCGTGCTGCTTATGCTCTTCATAGCCAACCTTCTGCTCACAGTGCAGCGCGACATAAAGGAAGACTTCATTGTCTGCATCATCGACGTTCACAGCGTTTCGTCGTGGGCCTTCGCCTATATCGACGGCATTGCCACGCTCGTCCTGCTGGGAGTGTTCGCCGTGATGTCAACAGTGAAGAGCCATCTGAAGACACTCTGCATCCTGCTGGGCGTGTCTGCCGCCGGAATGGCAGCCCTGGCGTTTGTCGGAGCAAGGCATGCTGCGCTGTCGATGCCCGCCACGGCATGGCTGTTCATGCAGACCTTCTGCATCGACATAGCATATCTGAGCTTCCAGACAATATTCTTCGAGCGCTTCATTGCATGCTTCAAGATTCGCGGCAACGTGGGATTCTTCATTATAACCATCGACTTCATCGGCTATGTGGGCACGCTCGCCCTGCTGATGTTCAAGGAGCTTGGAGCGTCGAATGTCGACTGGGCCGTGTTCTACAACCAGATGAGCATATTTATCGGAGTTGCGTGCTGCGTGATGTTTATCGGAGCATTGGTGTATATGTTGCAGGCAGAAAGGCCGAAGCGCAGCACCGACGAGGCCGGAGCCGGCGACGCACAACTCTACGGCACGGTGAGCATGGCTAAATAAGAGCAAACGGAATAATACAAACAAAGAACATTAAACAGTAATAAGAATATGAACAAGATTGAATGTGTGATTATGGACTGGGCCGGAACGGCCGTTGACTACGGATGCTTCGCTCCGGTGGCAGCCTTCGTTGAGTGTTTCAAGAACATGGGACTTACCGTTACGGCGGAAGAAACCCGCGCCCACATGGGTCTGACAAAGATAGAGGAGATACGCGCTCTGTTCGCCATAGACCATGTTAGGGAAGAGTTTGCCGAAAAATACGGACGCGACTACAACGAGGACGACGTGCAGGCATGCTACAAGGGCTTTCAGGACAAGCTGATGGCTACGCTCGCCGACTATTCGGAGCCTATCGACGGAGTGGTTGAAACGGTGGCTGCGCTAAAGGCACAGGGCATAAAGCTGGGATCGACCACGGGCTACACCAAGACCATGATGGACATTGTGATAAAGGCTGCGGCAGAGAAAGGCTATACCGTTGACAACTGTGTTACGTCTGACAACATGCCCGGCGGACGTCCGAAGCCATACATGATATACAAGAACATGTGCGACCTGGATGTGGCATCGCGCCATTCGGTTGTGAAATTCGGCGACACCATTGCCGACATCAAGGAGGGAGCTAACGCCGGAGTGTGGAGCGTGGGCGTGATACTGGGCAGCAACGAGCTGGCTCTGACGCGCGACGAGGTGGCTGCCATGCCTGCCGACGAACTGAAAAGACGCATGGCCTGCGTGCGCAACCGCATGTATGCAGCAGGCGCCGACTTTGTGGTGGACGACATAACTGAGCTGCCCGGACTGATAGACAGCATTAACGCACGAATGAACAGATAAGCAGACACAAGCATGACGGCCGCCGCACGGCGGCCGGAACTTGAAGAGCATAGATAATAACGATAAAAAACAGTAACGACATGAGACCATACTTATTACTTACACCCGGACCACTGACAACCACAGACACCGTTAAGGAAGCCATGATGAGCGACTGGTGCACATGGGACGAAGACTATAATATAGGCATTGTTGAGGTTATACGCAAAGAGCTTGTGGAGCTGGCGTCGAGCCGCCCCGAAGAATATACGGCAGTGCTGATGCAGGGCAGCGGCAGCTTCTGTGTTGAGGCTACGCTCGGCTCGGTGATAAAGGCCGACGACCATCTGCTCGTGGCTGCCAACGGAGCCTACGGAAAGCGTATGGGCGTGATAGCTGACTATTATCATCTGAACTGCCACGTGATGCGCTTTGAGGAGACTCAGCCCGTTGACCCGAAGCAGATAGACGAATATCTGACCTGTCATCCCGAGACGACACACGTGTCGGTGGTTCACTGCGAGACCACTACCGGAGTGCTCAATCCGCTGGCCGACATTGCAGCCGTTGTAAAGAAGCACGGCAAGACGCTGATAGTGGACGCGATGAGCAGCTTTGGCGGAGTGCCCGTAGACATGGCGGCGCTGGGCATCGACTTCATGATAAGCAGTGCCAACAAGTGCATACAGGGCGTGCCGGGCTTCGGCTTCATCATTGCGCGCCGCTCGCTGCTCGAAGGATGCAAGGGCGTTGCACGCTCGCTGTCGCTCGACCTGTATGACCAGTGGCAGACTATGGAGAGCGGACATGGCAAGTGGCGCTTCACATCTCCCACTCACGTGGTGCGCGCCTTCATGCAGGCACTGAAGGAACTGAAGGCCGAAGGCGGTGTGGAGGCACGCCATGCACGTTACGCCGAGAACCACCGCACGCTGGTGGAGGGCATGCGCAGCCTCGGCTACAAGACGCTGCTGCCCGACGAGGAGCAGTCGCCCGTGATAACGTCGTTCTATTATCCGTCGGCCGACTTCAACTTCAAGGACTTCTACACAAAGCTCAAGGCCAAGGGCTTCGTGATATATCCGGGCAAGATTTCGCAGGCCGACACGTTCCGCATAGGCAACATAGGCGACGTGCATCCTGCCGACTTCAAGCGCCTGATAGAGGCCATAAGAGAGATTAGTCTGTAAGATTAAGCATCAGTAAAGTAGAATATCGATAATTTTCAGCCCGGGCTGGTCGTGAGACTGGCTCGGGCTTGCTTGTTATGCCGCCTGCATAAGCTAAGACAGACCACTGGCATGCGCATGGCCTTACGCTGTAATAAGATTCTTGTTTTCAGCCGTCTGGTCGTTTCCCGGCATAGTCCTGCCGGCTGTATTTTATCGAACTGCATGCCATGCATGCTGAAAATACGACTGCAAAAAGCCCCATACGGCAACGGCGATGAGCCCAGATGCTTACGGCATACAGGGCGTTTATGCCCCTTGACGGCGCAGGCGTAAGGCTGGCTACTCTTTAGAATTGTTGTCGAGGGCTATCTTCTGATAAATAGAAGGCGTGATGCCCGTAATCTTCTTGAATGCATTGACAAATGCGGTGTACGACTTGAAGCCCACGCTTTCGGCTATAGCCTTCATCGTGAAGTTGCCGTAGTTGACCCTGTCGGTGAGCCGCTTGCAGGCAAGGTGTATTCTGTAAGGCGTCACGTAGTCGTTGAATGTCTTCTGGAACGAGTCGTTAATAACCTGCGACACATACGACCTGTTAGACCCCACAAGGTCGGCAAGCCTGCTGAGAGAGAAGTTGCAGTCGCAAAACTCCGTGGTGTTCTCCATCACGTTGCCTATGGCGTCGGCTATGGTCTGCATCTGTCCGTCGGTCAGGTTGCTCGTCTGATATTTCATTCCCTCCTCGGCAGTGCTCTCTTCCGTGTCCTTCGCGTTGCCGAGTTCCTGCCTCAGGCTGTCTATTATGTCGTTTTTCTCGCTTATTTCTGTACGGCATTTGCGCAGTCGGCTCGTCAGCAGCTCCTGCGTCTCTATGAAGTCGTGGTTGATTTTATACAGGTTGATATAGCCCTTGTGTATTCTCTTCTTCTGCTTCCATACGATGAAGAGAAACAATATTGTGGTGAGCGCCACAACAGCCACGGCACACATTATTACCCATTGCATCCTGATGGTCTGCATCCTCTCGTGCTGGCTTGTGCGCAGGTCTTCTATCTCCTTTGTCGTCTTGTATATCTCGTAGTTGAGCAGCGAGTTTTTTACCATGTCGAACTTTCTCATGTCATAAATCGAGTCCATGATGTCGAGATAGCGCGACTTGTAGAGATTAGACATGGCTATGTCGCCCTTCTCCTGAAAGAAGTCAGAAAGGCTCTTGGTCGTAGAGTTAAACGTATGTTGGAGGTTGTATTTCTGTGCCGTCCGGTCGCACAGATACATGTATTTAAGCGTAGAGTCTTTTACCCCCAGCTGTTGGTATGCGCTGTAAATCTCCTGATAGGCAAAGCAGCGGAACCTCGGCTCCAGCTTCTCCTTTGCGGCATATCCGGCGAGCCATTTCAGCCTTGATATGGCAGGCTTGATGTTGCCCTCGCTTATCTGTATCAGGCTTAGCGTGTAGAGACTCATGAACGTGTCGGTCTTGTTGTTCTTGTCTCTCGTGCTTTCAGACAGCTGATAATACTTCTTGGCCTTCGGGATGTCCTTGATGTAATAGCTGTACATGCCGGTCAGGTTAACGAGTACGCTGTGCTGCATCTTCCTGTCGGGATACTTCTTGCTCAGGTCATACGCCTTGAGATAGTAGCGTATGCCCTTCTCGTAGTCGAGAAAGATGCAGTAGATGTTGCCTATGTAGTTATACAGACTTGCCGCATACGTGGGTTTGGAGCACGCCTCGCTGATCTTTACGCCGTTGATAAACTCGTCGAGGGCGTTTATGTAGTTGCCTTTGTCATAGTATAGCGTGCCGGCCTTCTTCCTTGCCAGCGCGCACATGTCCTTTTCCTTGTCGGCAGCATTGGGGTCAAACCTGTTATATACTATGGCATACAGCACGAGGGCTTCGCCGTCTTTGCCCTTTGCCGCATATCTGTCAGCAATATTCATTATGTTAGCCGTCGGTTTGACCGAAACCTTCTTCACGAGCTTAGTATATTTCGTGTCACCGGAACCAAATGCCGCGCATGTGGTGAGCAGCGCGCAGATAATAATGAATATCTTGTATTTTTTCATAGTAGCGACTCTGTTTGCCGGTTTGTATCTAAACCAAATAACGCACAAAAGTAATAAATTTAATTTTAAATGTGGCATAATATTTTGAAAAAGACATATTGACGTTGCGTTTCCTCCATGAGTATTATATAGCCTTGCCGGCATATAATAAATCCAAACGGAGGTGCAAATCATGCATGAGACAAGGTAAAAAGTCAGGACAAAATATTTTTCCGTTACAGAAAATCAATGTATAACAGATGTTAATGTCCTGCCGTCCGAATATGCTTTTGTTTAACTTTTGTTAGCTGTAGAGCGTCAGAAACAGCCCGAAACTCATTGTTTTTCGGTCTGTAAGGCATCCTTTTGATGCATAAAACACAGCCTTTCGCCCTTCAAAAGGTGCCCTTTTAGAGTCTGAAAGGGCATCTTTCATAGCATGAGCCGTGTCCGTTTGATTCGCGTTTGTGCGTAAGTTGTTGTGCATCAGTATCTTATCTTTTCTGCCGTTTTTCGCCATATTTCCCGTCATTCCGCCCTTTCGCTCCCGCCGTTGCCGTTCTGAGGGCGTCAAACGGACGGAAAATGTCATTTTTGTTTACAAACGGCTGATGGATTCAGCAGCCGTGATGCCCGTTCAGATATGCTGAATATATCAGCCGGCCGTTGCGCCGGTGTTGGCGTTGTCAGCGCGATGGTCAGGCCGCCTGTTTCTCGATGCTATATATTCAGACGGTGTGCATCCCTCCATCTTCTTGAACAGTCTGCTGAAGTGCTGCGGATATTCAAAGCCGAGGGCGTAGGCCACCTGGCACACCTGTTCGCCTGCCGTCAGCCTGCTCTTGGCCATGGACATCACAAAGCGGTGGATGTGTTCGCCGGCAGTGATGCCGGTCTGCTTCTTTATCAGGTCGGCAAAATAGTTGCTCGAGAGGCATAGCTCTGATGCGCATGCCTGTACGGTAGGCAGTCCGTCCGTAAGCTGTCTTTCTGAGTCGTAGTAGCTGTGCATCAATTGCTCAAAGCGTGTCAGTATGTCGCTGTTCTGCTGTCTGTGCGAGCTGAACTGTCTGTTGTAGAAGCGTGAGCAGTATTGCAGCACGATGTCTATCAGGCCCACGATGATAGAGTCGCGGCAGCCGTCGTCAGGCGCCTGAAACTCCTGCTTGATGAGCTTCAGGCATGCCACGAGTATGTCGCGCTCGCCGGGGCGCATGTGCAGAGCCTCGTTCACGTTGTAGGCAAAGAACGAGTAGCGGTGCATCCTGCCTTCAAGAAACGTGCCTCTTATCAGGTCGGGATGAAACAGCAGGGCCCATCCCTTCAGAGCCACTCTCTCGCCGTTGTCCTCCTTGCCGCCCGTCTGTCCAGGCGCCACGCATATCAGCGTAGACTCGTCGTAGTCGTATCTGCCGCAGCCATAGGTCAGGTCTACGAGCGTGTCCTCGCGCAGAAACAGGCCGTATATGCCGTAGCTGTTGAGGCTGTGCCTTATCGGGGGCAGGTCGTCATAGTTTATCACGCTTGCCAGCCTGTGCTCGTCTGCCTGTCCTACGTATGCGTTATAGTCGTGCACCGTGTTTACCTTCTCAATCTTTGCCATGCCCTTAACTTTTTTGGTTGTTGCTGATGCAAATATATCGCTATTTATCCTTAACGGCGAAACATAAACCATGAAAATGGTACTTATGCATGAGAATTGTATACCGCGCCGGCTCTGTCGTGGCATATCTTTGCGACAGAAACAACAACTAACCTCCAAAAGACAGAAAGATATGGACAGAAGAAAATTCTTAAAGTCGGCATCGGGCCTGGCACTCATGGCTGCCGGAGCCTTGACGGGCACGTCGAGAGTGCTTGCCGCCACAGACGCCATGGCTGCCACAGGCAAGGATAAAGGGCGCACGGGGCGGCAGCCTAAGGCCGAGCGCCGCAATCTGGGCGGCATGAGCGTGTCGCCCATAGGCCTTGGCTGCCTGCCCATGGTGGGCTATTATGGCGGCCGTTATGACCGCCGCGACATGGTGGCGCTGATACGCCGCGCCTACGAAAAGGGCGTTACGCTGTTTGACACGGCCGAGGTTTACGGTCCTTACACAAGCGAAGAGTGGGTGGGCGAGGCCCTGCAGCCCATAAGAGACAATGTTAAGATAGCCACAAAGTTCGGATTCGGTGTTGAGGAGGGTCGCCCTACGGCTCTCAACAGCAGCGTGACCCATATGCGCCGGGCCGTTGAGGGCTCGTTGAGGCGGCTGCGCACCGACCACATCGACCTGCTGTATCAGCACCGCGTAGACCCTGCCACGCCCATAGAGGAGGTGGCCGACGCCGTGGCGCAGCTGATAAAGGAGGGCAAGGTGCTGCACTTCGGACTGTCGGAGGCAAGCGCCCGCACCATCAGGCGTGCCCACAGCGTGTGTCCAGTGTCGGCAGTTCAGAGCGAGTATGCCATCTGGTGGCGCGAGCCTGAGCTTAAGATTTTCCCCACGCTCGAAGAACTTGGCATAGGCTTCGTGCCTTATTGTCCGCTCGGCCGCGGCTATCTGACATGCACGATAGGCGAGGACAGCCGCTTCGGCAGTGATGACCGCCGCCACAATCTGCCGCGCTTCACTCCGCAGGCCCTGCGCTACAACAGGCCGCTGACAGAGCTGGTAGGGCGCTGGGCGCGGCGCAAGGGCATCACGCCTGCGCAGTTCTCGCTTGTGTGGATGCTGTCGCGCAAGCCATGGATTGTGCCCATACCCGGCACTACGAGTGCTGCCCATCTCGACGACTTTATTGGTGCGGCAGGCGTAAGGCTTACGCCGGACGAGGCCGACGAGTTTGACATGGAATACTCGCGTATCGACCTGATGGGCCATCGTGCCGACCCCTTCACCGAGAGTCAGATAGACAAGTGAGGCATGGCGCGGTCTGTTAGAGTATGGAAGCCGGCAGGGCATGGTGGCGGCACGGGCGGGGCAAAGGCGGCCGTTGCGCCTCATGCAGCTTCTGATTGGGGCATGACAGGCGTGTGATGGCGGCAGACAGATGGCATCATGCAGCCTTTATAGACATAAAAAAATCCCGACAGCCATGACGGCTGCCGGGATTTCTTATGATATAGGCTTATGCAAGATTCTTATTTGTTCACCTTTAATATTCTCGGGCACAGGTTGTTGCCGCTTACATACAGCAGTACGACGCCCTTAGGCAGGCTGTTGAGCTGTGTTGTGGCAGATGTTATGCGCATCTGTGCCAGCTGCTTGCCGTCGGTTGTAAACACTCTCAGTGTTGCGCCTATGGCGTTTTCGCTTACGGTCAGTGTGTTGTTGCTGCTGTTGTAGCTTATCTCAGGCTTCTCGGTAACGGCCTGTGTTATGCCTGATGTGAAGTCGTCGTCGAGCAGCTCGCCCATGAGTCCGTTGAGGTAAACCTCGAGGGCGGTGTAGCCTTCGGCGTTGCGCAGGTTGCGGTCGGCAGCGTCGTTGGCGTTAAGTCCGTGCTCCTTCTCCCATTCGTCGGGCATTCCGTCGCCGTCAGTGTCGGCAGGAGCCTTCTCGTTGCCGTGGTCGAGACCGAAGCCCTCAGCGTCGTTCACAGAGTCGATGATACCCTTCTTGTTGGCCAGCGAGCCGGTGTACTTAGGTGTACCGGTCTTAACGTCGTTGATGACGCGCTGCTCTATCACGTCGCGGTTAACAGTTCCGGCTTTCTCGAGCACAGTGTTGTATGCTTCTTCAGCTGTCTGAATGTCAGTGAGCATGTAGAGTGCAGGGTCGTATTCGCCCTCGTTGCCCAGAACAGAGTTGTACTTGTAGTAAGGAGTCTCTGTCACGATGCGCTCGTCAACACGCAACTCGTCGAATGTGAAGTGGTCTGAAGCCATTGCCGACCAGTTGTCTGCTGTGGCTGTGGCGTTGCCTTCCATTACGTTTCCGTTGATATACCATTTAGAAGGTGCCCATGACGGACCGATGTCGCGCATGTAACCTACTGATACGAACACAGAGTTAGATGGTGACTGAGGTCCTGGCTTGTAGTAGTTGTTCATGAAGTTGCACTCGTGAACAGAGTTCTTGCCGTTGTAAGAAGTGATTTCGGCTGCGTTCTCTCCGCCATAGCAAGCCTTGGCGCTGCCCCAGTTGAAGTTTACGTTGTTTACGTATTCCATGAATACGACATAGTCTTCGCCGCGTGCGCCGTTGATACGCGGGCTGCGCGAGTTGTTGCCAGCGAGCAGGTTGTGGTGGTATGTCACGGGTGATCCGCCCCACTGTGCGCCATATCCACGGTTACCCTTGTCATGGCCTGCCTGATAGAGACCTTCGTGAACGATGCTGTACTGCACTGTAAGGAAGTGGCTATCGGCAGTGTTCATACATTCCTCAACTGACCATCCGAATGCGCAGTGGTCGAATATATAGTTAGAGCAGTTTTCTGTTCCACAGGCCTGATCCTGCTTGCCGTCACCTGAGCGGAAACGGATGTTACGTATGATAAAGTTCTGTGAACCTCCAAGGTTAACCTTGTCGCCCACGATGCTTATGCCGTCGCCTGGTGCTGTCTGTCCGGCCAGCGTCCAGTCAGAGCGGCTTACGCGCAGGTTTCCGTTGAGATGAATCTCGCCGTTAACGGCAAATACGATAGTTATAGGCTCGTTGGGATACTGCTCGAAAGCCCAGCGCAGAGTTCCTTCTGTGCCGTCGTCGGCAAGAGAAGTTACGGTAACTACCTGTCCGCCGCGGCCTCCTGATGTGTATTTACCGAAGCCTTCTGCTGTCGGGAATGCAAGCATCATTGCGCCTTCCTTGGCTTCAACGGCGTTTGATGTTACGCCGTGGCGTGAGATGCTCTTCACGGTGTATGTAGCGTTGTCGTCAGCGTCCTTTGTGTAAGAAGGCTCTGCCGTCATGTCTACGAATACACCGTCCTTGTAGATGAGGTAGCCGGCAGCCTTGTCGTCGCCGTCCCATGTAAAGCCGGTTTCAGACACGTTGAAGTTTGAAGGCTCTGCAGCGCCGTTCAGGATTGCGTTATAGTCGAAAGAAACGTCAGAGAATTTAGAGAAGATGAACTCAGGGTTCATGTATGCCTCTACCTCAGCATCGGTTGCCTGGTGGCTGAAAGATGCGCGTGATGAAGTGTCAATCAGGTTTCCGCTCTTGTCAACGTTCTTGTATTCAAAGTAAGAGCAGTCGTTCTCGGCTCCGCTCCATTCTGTCCATCCCTTGGTGTTGATGTGCTTGTCGAGTGTACACTGTATGAACATTGTTCCGCACTTCTCCTTCCACGGACGTCCCAGATAGTAGTCGCCTGCAGATACGCGCGGAGCCGGCACCACCTGGCAGTTGCGGAAGAACAGGCCGGCATAGAACTTGTCGGTGCTGAGTTCCGGATACAGAGTCTTTGTGAGTGTCAGCCCGGCATCGCCGGCAGCCGTGATGTAGCCGCCGCCCTTGAGACATTTAATCTCGCAGTTCTCAAACCACTCCAGACCGCTGTCGTAGATAAAGTCGGTAGTACCCTCGATGGTACATCTTGTGAAGTATCCGCGTGCGCCGATGTTTGCCTTGTATGTATCCTGGTAGCCGCTTATCAGACAGTTTTTGAAGATGTGTGCGTCGCCTGCCGTAAACAGAGCCTCGGCCTGTCCCACGTTGCCGCTGGTGTTGCGTATGGTGAGGTTCTCGGCGTAGAAACGTGATGTATACACGTTGAGCGCAGCGCAGTCGTTGTAAGTGTTCTGCGGGTTGTTTGAGCCGCGGTCTACAGATGAAGTCAGGATGGTAGTGGCCTTGTCTTCACCGATAAGACTGATAAACTTGTTCTTGTTAGTCTTGGTGCCCGAGTAGAGGTTTTCCTCATATACGCCCGGACGAATGTATATAATACCGCGTGAGCCGTCGCTTACGGCGTTGATGGCATCCTGGATTTTTGTATAGTCGCCCGTGCCGTCCTGAGCCACGGTGTAGAGTTCTATCGGAGCGTTTGCGTCGGGAGCGTTGTCGTCAGATGTATCGCCGCCGCCCTCGATGTCAGACAGCTCGCCCACATCGCTCACAGGATTGTCCTTTGCATACTGAGCCTGCTCGGCAGTTATCTCAGAGCCGAAAATCTGTATCTTGTGTACGCGGGTGGTCTGTTGCTGTGTATACGGACTCTCGCTCTTGCCGAACACCGGCTGTCCTTCTTCGTCAGTCTGCACAGGGTCTTTCATGTTCTCGCCGTCCCAGATGCGCCAGCGGATAGACACGTCGTGGGCGTCAATTACGTTTTCCATGAAGTAGCCTTGGTCGCTGAATGATGTGTAGCCGAACTTATGCATGTCCGAACCCATCCATACCAGCGGCTGCCAGTCGCCGTCACCAATCTTTATGTCGCACTTTATTCCGCGTCCCCATGATGTAGAAGACCATGCCCACTGTATGCGTTCTACGTAGGGAATGTGGTCTATTTCCATCCATCCGTGTTGTGAGATAGGTGCTCCGGTTTCAGGGTCGCGGTCTTTGAATGCGTCGCGGCACATCTGCACGAATCCGGCTTCGCCGTATACAGGCTTGCCGTCTTCTCCGTATTTTATGTTGTCTTCGATATATTTTGTATGTCCTTCAACAGTCCAGTCATTAGGATATGTTCCGGCTCCTGTGGTGTTTTGTCCCATATAGTACTGACGGCAGAATGCTGCTGTGGCACCTGCATAGCCGTTGTAAGACTTTTTGTTTGCGAAGATACAGTTGTGGAAAAGAACAGGATATTTTATTTCTGTTCCGCCGTTTGCAGGAACTTCGATGACAGTGTTCACATAGCCGCCGTCTGCATATTCAGGGCAGTCCATGCCGGTCTCGCCGGTCCATGTCTGTCCGGGCCACATTTCGTCACTGAAGTTTATGTCTATTATCTTAGGATAAGTGGACGAATTACTCCACTCTGCAACTACTGAAGGTGGGTCGAGACTGCCTTCAATAGCTGCGCCCGCATTAAGTGTTGCAGGCAACAATGTCGCTGCGGCAAGCGCAAGCTTTGAGATTAGTTTCATTTTTCTTAATTTTAATTGATTATGTTTTTTACGTTTGTAATGGATTTTCTTGTCTTAACCTAAATCTGTCATTATAGATCGCGTGGATTATAGCCTCAGATTGAGCTTATTGTCGTTCTTCTTTCGCATGCATAGCCAGACTATGTCAAGAAGAAACAGATGATACGAAGGCAACATAAAACACATGGAAGACCGAAAGAGTCAATCTGTTTGTAGTATTAAAGCGTGTGCGGCATAATGACTGATTTTAGCTTGAATGTAAGAAATTTGTATATTTTTGATTTCTTCTTATCTAAAGAAACCGCCCTTCTGTCAGAAAGACGGTTTCTAAATTTTTGACAATTTATTATTTTACAACGAACTTCTTTCCGTTCATGATATAAAGTCCCTTGCCGAGATTTTCTTTATCTTTGCCGATATAGCGTCCGTCGATTGTGTATATCTTGCCGTCGTTGACAGTTGCGTCATTGCCTGTAACAACGTTCTCTATGCCTGTTGTTCCACCGTAGTTAGAGTCGCTGTAGCTTGTAAATCCGAAAGAGTAGAAGTCGATGTTAGCACCTGTCTCAGCTCCGAAGATGTAGTATTTGTGTCCCTTTGTTACGTTTACAACAGAAGAGTGAGGCATAACAGCTCCGTCAACATCGTCGAACAATACGCTGTTAGCCATTACATATGCTCCCAGTCCGTCTTTTGCAGTAGTGTCGAACACATAGAGTGTAGTGCTGTTCTTTCCGCGGCTGTAGCAGAGAGAGATTTTTCCGCTCACCTTGGGCTCCAGAGTCAGCACAGCATACGGCTGCTTCATACCGTTGTAGAGTGCTTCGAGCATGTATACAGCCTCGTTGCTTTCTCTTTCCATAGAAGAACCCATCTGCAGTGCGATGCTGAAGTCGTTCTTGCACTGTACGCCAGTTGCAACGTTTGCAGCCTTGTTCAGATAGAGTTTAATTTCATCGTTGTCAACAAATGTATAGTTTTCGGGCATAACGTAGCCATAGTCATAGCTGCCCCAAAGAGCTTCCCATCCGTTTGTCTGTGCTTCCTCAACAGTAGGAATGCTGATCATTGTAGAGCCGGCTGCGTTTTCTGTGGTTGTTGTTGCATATTCAGGATCAGAATATGATATGAAGTCCATTCCGTAGAAGTCGATGTTAGCACCTGTCTCAGCTCCGAAGATGTAGTATTTGTGTCCCTTTATTACGTTTACGACAGAAGTGTGTGGCATAACTGCGCCGTCAACATCGTCGAACAGCACGCTGTTAGCCATTACATATGCTCCCAGTCCGTCTTTTGCAGTAGTGTCGAACACATAGAGTGTAGTGCTGTTCTTTCCGCGGCTGTAGCAGAGAGAGATCTTTCCGCTCACCTTGGGCTCCAGAGTCAGCACAGCATACGGCTGCTTCATACCGTTGTAGAGTGCTTCGAGCATGTATACAGCCTCGTTGCTTTCTCTTTCCATAGAAGATCCCATCTGCAGTGCGATGCTGAAATTGTCCTTGCACTGTACGCCAGTTGCAACGTTTGCAGCCTTGTTCAGATAGAGTTTAAATTCGTCGTTGTCAACAAATGTATAGTTTTCGGGCATAATGTAGCCATAGTCATAGCTGCCCCAAAGAGCTTCCCATCCGTTTGTCTGTGCTTCTTCAACAGTAGGGATGTGAATACTTGTCTTGGCATTTAAGTTCATTGCACCTGCAATGGCAAGTGCTACAATAAGTAATAAATTTTTCATAATTAATTGTTTTTAAGTAAATAATAAAATTAAGGCTTTTGGTAAATGTCGGGGCATATTCTTCATGCCCCGACATTTTATGTTATTATATATTTAGAGGTTAATATCCTTTACTTGGGGTAGTTCCATAACCATTGTCTCCATATTCGTCTTTGTTCTCAATCTGGTTGAGGAAGTCGGCAGAGATAGGACGGTTATAATGTATGTCCTCGTTGAAGTAGCGTGCTGCGCGAGAGTTGTAGAGTTTCAGACGTTCACCCAATTTGTGGTGGCGCTTGAGAAGAGCCCAGCGGCAGAATTCTCCTGCCATTTCGCGTGCATACTCATCAAGAATGGTTTCTTCAGTAACTTCTGTCAGTTCAGGAGCAACAGTTCCCGGACGTGCTGCACGGTCGCGGAGCGGCTTCAGGTATTTTATAGCTTCCTCCGGAATGCCGAGCTGCTGGCATGCCTCTGCTGCGATGAGGTATATCTCTGCAGTACGCATAACCATCATGTCTCCGTTACGGCGCTGCATGTGGTTGCCAACAACACCGTTGTAGCACCAGTCATATTTTATGAGTGACGGATATAGCTGGTAAGAATTTGTGCCGTCAAACTGAGAAGTCTTGTACTGGTCGCCGTCGAACAAGTCATCGATGTTAACTGTGAAGTAGATGCTCTTTGCTTTTTCTTCGGCGCTCTTGTAGTCTTTTGAGAGTACGATGGCAAAGCGGTCGTCGTCTTCTGCAACGGGATAGTCAACCACGTAAACGTTTTTCACATCCTTTATAAGGTTCTTTGTGTCGCCGCTGTGGTCGCCCTTGGCCCATACACCGGTGGGGTAGTACTGGTTGCCGCCATAAGCAGATGTAGATGTCGCCATGTCAACATAAGGATAGATATACTGACCTAAGTATTGTTCACCGATGCCATATTTTGTAATGAGATTAGGTGTTATCTTTACGCGGCATGCGCTGTAAGGTCCTACCCATCCGGCATCAACCATCGAGAAGAGACCGAATGCTGTCATGAATGTATTTTCATATCGTTTGTCCCATGACGGGTCGAACACGCTTAGAGTATACTTGGTCGGAGCAATTGTATTATTGTTTGTACGGCCAAGGTAATAGTTGGTGTTGTCTGCGCGTGTGTAGATGTCGCTACACTTGTAGGGGTTACAGATTGTGTATGTGAACAAGTTGTTGTTGCAGTTCACATAATTATACGACTCGTCGTTGGCATCACGTCCTGAAACGATGAACAGAGCCTCCGGGTTGTTGCGGTTGTTGGCCTGTGCCCACAGGTCAGATACGTCTGTATATAGATAAACATTGTATGCTGAGGCGTTGTTGATGATGTCGTCAGCCACGTCTTTTGCTCTCTGCCAGTAGCTTACTCCATTTTCAGAGAGACCTTCGCCTGCACCTTGTGCATAGGCACGTGCGAGTAGTCCGAGAGCAGTCTTTTTGCATACGCGTGCATAGTTGCCGCCGTAAGGCTGAACGTCGAGCTCGTCAGAAGCCTCAGTGAGGTCTTTGATAATAGCTGTATAGAACTCTTCAACAGTGTTGCGCACAGGTCTTACGTTGGTTTCGCCTTTGCTTATGTCTTCCTGGCTAAGTGTAACCGGACCATAGTAGGTTACGAGCAGCAGGTTGTAGAATGCTCTCAGGGTCTTTGCCTCGGCAGTGAGAATCCTCTTGTCGTAGTCGGTTATGCCCTTTACATTGTCTGCGTTGTTTATTACAGCATTGCATGATGCTATGCAAGAGTAAGCCTGCTTGAACACCTTGTTAGAACCGTTGGTGTTAGTTGTCAGTCCATCATAATAGATGAGCTGTTTTGCGTAGTCGGGATTTCCACCCGGAGTCAGCCACATGTCGGTACCTCCTTCTGCTACAGACATAAAGTCATATACGCTGTAGAGCTGTTCAGCCAGAGGCGAGTAGCAGTAAGTCTCAAGTCCTGACCATGCGTCGAACGATTCTATTGTTGCGTCGCCGCCGGTTGGGTTGTATTCGTCGAGCTCACAGGATGAGAAACTCAGCGTTCCGGCTATAATTGCCGTATATAATAATTTTGTTTTCATAAGTTTTACTTTCATTTTTAGTTATAACAACATTTAATAGTGTATGAGTGCTTAATGCTTTTAGAAAGTAAGGTTCACACCGAACACAAACTGTTTTGTCAGCGGATAGTCTATGCCACCGTCCATTTCAGGATCGTAGTTCTTCAGCAGGTCGCTCTTCTGTATAACGAGCGGGTTGGTAATAGTGGCGTAAACGCGGAAGTTCTCTATGCCGACAGACTTAGCCCACTTCTGTGGCAGTGTGTAGCCGAGTGTGATGTTCTTGATCTTGAAGAAAGAACCGTCAACATATGAGAGTGCATAATATCCTGTGTAGGTAGTGATGTCACGTGAAGAGTTGAGTGCAGGGAAGTAGTGATCCTGATCACCTGTCTCCTGTGTCCAATAGTCAAAGTAAGTCGGGAAGTTCTTCGCACCTGTCGGATCGTAGTTGCCGAGCATGTCGTACTTGATGGTCTGACCCCAACGCCAGTAGAGATAGATGCTCAAGTCGAAGTTCTTGTATGTGAATGTATTTTTGAATCCCATTGTCCAGTCCGGATTCTTATGTCCGAGCACCTGATAGTCGTTGCTGCTGATGACATACGGATTTTCGGCTGTATATGTTTCGAGCACGCGCTCTATTTCGCCTGTTTCAGAGTTCTCGCGCTCAACCCACTTAGAATAAGAACCTTCGCTGTTGTGAATCATTCCAGGCACGTCGATCTTGAGGTCGCCGGGCTTAGCTCCGAATACGGCAGCATCGGCAGCCTCAGAAGTCTTCCATACACCGTTGAGTTTATAGTGATACCAAGAGTTTACGGCTTCGCCCTTCATCAGTACCAGACCGTTGTCGCCGTTGGTTACATATTCAGCATCGGGAGTTGCCAGTCTTGTGATCTTTTCCTTGTTCCATGTGAATGTGAGGTTTGAGGTCCATGTGAAGTCCTTGGTGACGATGTTGCGTGTGTTAAGCGCAAGTTCAAGACCTGATGTCTCAGTTTCACAGATGTTCATGTTTGTCATGTAATATTCAGAAGAGTTGTATCCTCCGTTGGTAATAGGCAGTGCTTTCTGCCAGATAACATCTTCTGTCTTTGTGAAATAGTAGTCGAGCGCCATGTCGATGCGTCCGTTCAGGAAGCTTGCATCAAGACCGATGTTGGTGTTCTTTGATTTCTCCCATCCCAGGTTAAGGTTGGCTACGTTCTGGCTGAAATGATATGCCGGCAGTTTTGTTCCGCCGAGTCCGTAGTATCCCTGCTCAAGCACAGACAGACTTGAATATTCGTCGATGGCAGCAGTACCTGTGACACCATAACCGGCTCTGATCTTCAAGTTGTCGAGCCAGCTGCGTGTGCTCTCCATGAATTTCTCTTCAGAGATTCGCCATCCGAGAGAGAATGCGGGGAATACATCCCACTGGTTACCTTCAGCCAGACGTGAAGAACCGTCGTATCTTACTGATGCTGATGCGAGATATTTGCCTTTGTAAGAATAGTTGATACGGCCAACAAGACCCATGCCCTTTGACATGGTGTAGGTAGAGTTTACTTTCTGGTTCTGTCCAGCTCCGAGGTTATGCCACAAGTATGTGTTTGTGGTGAAGTTGTCGGCATAAGAGTAAGTGTACTCCTGGCGGTTGTGGTTCCAAGAGGTTACGCCGGTCAGAGTGAAGTCGTGGTCCTTGTTGATCTGGAAGTTATAAGTAAGGATATTCTCCCACTTGTAGTTGTATCCGTTTGTCTGTTCTACAGAAGCATAAACACCAGAGTTTGTTCCTGTTGCTCCTGCACCATTGTTGAAGTAGTAGCTGTAAGAGCCGATACCGTCGAACTTGTTGGTCTTGTTGAACGTGAGCGAAGCGTTGAGGCGGCTCTCGAATGTAAGACCCTTCAGCGGATTGATGCGGATGTACGGGTTGATATATATACGTGAAACCTGGTTGTTGTTGCGGTAGTTGCTCTTGTTGTTTACCAGGAGGCTTATGGCGCCGCTGCCCGGTATTGTCTCAACGTTGGCGTTACCGTTTTCATCGTACAGTGAACCTATCGGGTTGGCCTGCAGCGCTCTGTCGAGCTTTGCATATGCAGAGTTCTTGTATACGTAGCTGCCCTGCATGTTGACACCGATAGAGAGCCACTTTTTCAGCTCGTGGTCAACGCGTATGTTTGTAGAGTAAACCTTGTAGTCGTCGTTATCATACTGTCCCTGCTCGTCTGTGAAGTTGAGCGACATGTAAGCTTTTGTCTTTTCTGTTCCACCGCTTACAGATACAGAGTAGTTCTGTATTACTCCTGTCTTGAGCAGAGCGTCGGCCCAGTCGATATATTGTCCTTTCTGATAAGCCTCCCATGCGTTAGTGTTGCCCAGTACGCTGGCGTCGTCGATATATCCGCCTGATTCTATCTGAGCCTGCTTGCGCATGTTGAAGTAGCCTGGTCCGTCGTAAACTTCGGGCACTTCAGACCATCCGTTTATACCTACGTATGCGTTGAAGTTAACTTTTGCCTTGCCTTCCTTTCCGCTCTTTGTGGTGACGATGATTACACCGTTGGCACCTGCTGAACCGTATACAGCAGTAGATGAAGCATCCTTGAGAACCTCGATGCTTTCAATGTCGTTGGCATTGATTGTGCTGAGGTTTCCGGGCATACCGTCGATGATGACTGTCGGGTCGCCGCTGGCAGTGAACGAGCGTGTACCGCGCAGCTGCATGCTTATAGATGCACCGGCCTGTCCGCTCGACTTTGTGATGTCGAGTCCGGCAACCTTACCCTGCAGTGCCTCAATCGGGTTAGATGCAGGTGTCATTGTTATGTCTTCGGCTTTGACAGAAGTTACCGCACCTGTAAGGTCGCGTCTTTTCATCGTACCGTAACCTATCACAACAACGTCGTCGAGTTCGGTTGCAGAATCTGGCTTCATCTGTATGTTCAGCTGAGTGTTGCTGGCGCTGACAGTCTGTGTTGCATAGCCAATGTATGACACTTCAAGCTGGTCGCCGGCACCGGCGGCAATAGAGAACCTACCGTCCATGTCCGTTACGGCTGCAGTCTTGCTGCCTTTCACTCTGACAGTAACTCCGATCATCGGCTCTCCGGTCTCATCAGTGATAATACCTTTTACCGTGCGGCTCTGCTGAACTACCTGTACCGCCATTTCCTTAGCCTCTGCATTCTCTGCATAACCGCAGGCGGGTATGCACAGTAGGGCAGAAAGACTGAAAATGACAGAAGTTTTTGTCAAGGCTTTGCCTGAATAATGCTTTATGTTTTTTTCCATATTTTTAATTCTGTTGTTAAACATTAGTGACAAAGATATAACTAAACGCCGACTTTCGTGACACGCACGATTAACGTGTCAGAATATGTCATCGCTTGTTTCTGGTGTTTTATTTATTGTAGTTTTAATAGGTCTCGGACAAAGGACGTCAATCTTAAAATCACGTCATGTATGTAAAGTTTTCAAGAACTTGTCAAGGTAAAATGTTTTCTTACAGCAATCAGCTTTTTAACCGTTTATAAAGGCTTATGTTTTTCCTTATGGCAGGTTATTTTATTCGTTGCAAATATAGAAGTTTTTTTATTCTTATCTACAAAATATTATAAAAAAGACTTGCTTGTATCAAAAAAGAAAGTTTTTTACTCAAATTTTAGCGTAGTGTGTTGTGAATTCTTAAAAAAATATTGACTTACAATTTTAATATATATATGTATGTTTTGCTTGTTTTATATGTTAAATGACTTGTTGACGTGATGCCGACGTTTAGTTACATTTTGTAGCTGATGAGGCCTTATTTCATTTGTAAAATGATTTTTGTATATAGCATTTTGATATCTTGGCAGGGTGTTAGGCGATAAATGGTTATATTTGCTCTTGATTTTAATCAAGTCTTGCGAAACGCTTTACCTTAATAATTATAAAGAAAAACAAACGATGAGAAAACTTTTACTTTCACTTTTATTTGCTGTTGCGGGCGCTCCCGCATGCGTCATGGCTCAGCACGGGCTTGTGGGCTTTGCCAACTATGCCGACCTCGGACTGCGCGGAACCACCGGAGGGGCCGGCGGAAAGATTGTGCATGTAACTAACCGCGCCGACTTTGAGAAGTATGCAGGTGCAGAGGAACCTTATATAATAATACTGGATGCCGACCTGAAGGGCTTTTACGACTACAGCACCGACCCTAAGCAGAAGCACGACGTGGTGTCGGTGGCAAGCAACAAGACCATCATTGGAGGCGGCAGCGGCGCAAGGCTCGACAGTCTGGGACTTGACATCAAGGACCGGCAGAACATCATTATACGCAACCTGAAGATATCAAAGGCCGACCCAGACGCCATTGCCTTCAGAAACAGCCACCACGTGTGGATTGACCACTGCGACCTTTCGAGCCAGAAGGAGGAGAACGACGCCAACGACGGCCTGCTCGACTTTACCTACGGCTCGAGCTATCTGACGGTGTCGTGGTGTAAGTTTCACGACCACGACAAGTCGTCTATATGCAGCTCGGGCACGCGTAACATTGCCGACTACGGCCGACAGCGCGTAACGTATCATCACAACGCGTTCGTCAACTGCACGCAGCGCAACCCACGCATAGGCTACGGCCTGGGTCACATCTTCAACGACTACAACGAGCGCAACACGTCTTATGCCATAGGCATGTTTGCGCGTGCCGTGGTGAATGTGGAGAACTGCTACTTCAAGGACGTGAAGATGCCGTTCAGCCAGATGTACGCCACGAGCGAGGACGACGCCTACTGGGGATTCCTGAAGAGCGAGGGCAACGTATTTGAGGGCAGCAGGGGCGAAGGCAACAGCAGCGGATTCGACGTGAGCCGCTACTATCAGTATGACTTTGCTATGGACGATGCGCAGAGCGTTCCGGGCCTGGTGGCTCAGATGGGCTGCGTGGACGGCATAGAGAGCGACATTATTCCATTTCCGGGCGACGGCGCAATAGGCGTTGTCAGAGGCACGCAGATAGCCTGCGGCGACATAGAGGGCGCCACGGGTTATATATATAAGGTGGGCACTTCGCCCGATGCGCTCCAGCAGTGCGACCCTGCGGCGCTCGAGCTGCAGCCCGCCACGACATACTATTGGCAGGTTACGGTAGACGGCGGAGAATATTCGGGCAAGACCTCGGGCGTGTTCCGCTTCACCACTGCACCGGCCGAGGCCACATATCCCACGCCCTTTGACGGCGAGCAGCACGCTTCGCTGCGCGAGGTTGACGGCTCCACGTCGCCCTGCGTGCCGCTGAGCCTGCGCTGGCGCGAAGGCTTCGATGCTGAGGGCTACACCGTGTATATGGGCACCGACAGCAGTCTTGACGACGCCGAGGCCAATTATGTCGAGACGGAGGAATGGCAGCCCGGCAGTCTGCGCTACGGTCAGACATATTATTGGCGCGTCGATGCCACCGCCGCCGACGGCTCTGTGGCTACGGGCGACGTGTGGAGCTTTACATCGGACATAAGCCATGCACATGAAGGGCGAAACGAGGTGGAGCATGCCGTAAGGGGAGCGCTGTGCTTCCCTGAGCTCGACAACCAGCCTTCATGGATACTTGCCTCTAACGACTCGTGCAACGTGGGCGATCAGGGCCCCGGCTACATGAGCTTTGTGTGGGTCGGCGAGGCTGCCGAATACGACATCACTACGGCCTACTTCGACGAGGCTTCGGGGCAGGGATGGTTTGGCCTGTACGTTGGCGAGGAACTGAAAGACCAGTGGACGGCAAAGGCCAACAACAACAAGATGGCCACACGCGTTACCAGAAACGTGCCTCTCGATGCCGGCGATGAGCTTAGACTCGAGTTCTACACCAACGGCAACATGCGCTGCCGCACCGACTATATCGACATAGTTCCGTCGTCAGGCTCGTCGGGCATCGAGAACATAGAAGGCCCGGCGCAGCAGCAAGTGCGCATCTACTCGCTCGACGGCCGCTATCTCGGCAGCGACATCGGCAGGCTCGGCAAGGGCATATACATCATTAACAACCGCAAGGTGGTTATATCAGGCAGATAACTGCATGCAGCGGCAGCAGTGCCGCGGCTCTCTGCTTCGCATCTCGGTCCCGCAGGGCAGGGTGCGGGGCAGTCGGAGCAACGGCTATGCCAAACATCATGACATGGATTGTGAAACCATGTTTTTAACATTCTAGCAAATTTTGTTAACACTTCGTCTCGGCTTAAAATAGAGACGGAGTGTTAATGTTTTTAACCTTTCGCCCCGTTTTTTTGCTCTTTCCGTCCGCTTTCATGCCTTCTTCATCGCCGTTTGCCGCCTTTCATGTTGCAAAAGGTATCGTTTCGTATCGCAAAACATGGCCTTTTATGCCCCGAAACATATCCTTTTGTAAGCCGAAAAGCCTTGTTTTGGCAGTCGTTTTGCAGTTACTGAATTGCCGGTTGAATGTAACAGCCTGACATACAGTATGATATAAAAATGCCGGTTTTTACGCTTTTCTCTGTCAAACGCTTGCCGCTCTTGCAATATTCTCGTTTTAACTATTCTTAATTAACATAATTAACGATATTTTACTTGCATCAGTCCCTGTTTCCGTCCCTGCCCCTACGGCTCTTCGCCGCATTGCTCCGCATGTTCATGAGGCAGCCTTTTCGCAGGTCGGCCGGCTGCGCCTTGTGGCTTGCTTAGGGCGTGTCGCATGGCCGTCTTTGCCGCCCCCGTTTCATGGTCGCCCGTGCTTATCCGCCGGCATGCTTATGCCGTAGGTAAGAGAGGCCGAAAGTTGCCATAAAGTCGCTTTCTCTATAAATATTGTATTACAAACTGCATAAAAACCGCAAAATATTTGCTAACCTGCGATTTTATTGTTAATTTTGCAGCGTTCAGTGGAATGAGGGGCTTTACGAAGTCCCTCATTTTATTTTAAATACCCGTTTATGATAGACAAAAACGTAGTAAAAAATTTAGTTGACGAGTGGCTTAAGGACAAGGAGTATTTCCTGGTAGACATCGAAATCAGCCAAGACGACAAGATTGTAGTTGAAATTGACCATGCCGACGGTGTGTGGATTGAAGACTGTGTGCAGCTCAGCCGCTTCATTGAGGACCATTTGAGCCGTGATGAAGAAGACTATGAGCTCGAGGTGGGCAGCGCCGGGCTGGGACAGCCCTTCAAGGTGCCGCAGCAGTATGTCAACTTTGTCGGAAAGGAAGTTGAGGTTCTCGACGCCGACGGCAAGAAGTTCCGCGGCGTGCTCAAGGCCGTTGACGGGCGCAACTTTACCGTAACGGTGAGAGAGAAGGTTAAGAAGGAAGGCTCAAAGCGCCCCGTGCTGACAGACGTAGACCACGATTTCAGCATGGACAGCGTTAAGTACACCAAGTATCTCATAAGCTTCAAGTAGGAGCAGCGCGCCCCGTGGCGCCGATATGTGCATGAGCCTAAGGCGGCACTGCCGCCCTGACAGATGATAATAATAAAATAAAAATATACAAGACAGCTATGGTAGCAAGAAAGAAAGAGGAAGAAACCGTGAGCATGGTTGACACCTTCAAAGAGTTTAAAGATACCAAGAATATCGACCGTACCACTCTGATGAGTGTGCTGGAAGAGAGTTTCCGCAACGTTATCGCGAAGATTTTTGGCAGCGATGAGAACTTTGACGTTATTGTCAACCCCGATAAAGGCGACTTCGAGATTTACCGCAACCGTATTGTTGTGGCCGACGGCGAGGTGAAAGACCAGAACAAGGAGATAGCCCTCAGCGACGCAATAAAGATTGAGCCCGACTATGAGGTGGGTGAGGAAGTGAGCGAGAAGGTTGACTTCAGCAAGTTTGGCCGCCGCGCCATCCTTAACCTCCGCCAGACACTGGCATCAAAGGTGCTCGAGCTTGAACACGACAGCCTCTACAACAAGTATAAAGACCGCGTGGGCCAGGTTATCGCCGGCGAGGTATATCAGGTGTGGAAGCGCGAGGTGCTGCTCGTTGACGACGAGAACAACGAGCTCATCCTGCCCAAGTCGGAGCAGATACCTCACGACGTTTACCGCAAGGGCGAGACCGTGCGCGCCGTGATCAAGGAGGTGAACAACGAGAACAACAACCCGAAGATCATACTTTCGCGCACAAGCAACATGTTCCTTGAGCGCCTGCTCGAGGCTGAGGTGCCCGAAATAGCCGACGGACTCATTACCATAAAGCGCATTGCCCGTATGCCGGGAGAGCGCGCCAAGATAGCCGTTGAAAGCTACGACGACCGTATAGACCCGGTTGGAGCCTGCGTAGGTGTTAAGGGTAGCCGCGTTCACGGCATCGTACGCGAGCTGTGCAACGAGAACATCGACGTTGTAAACTACACCGCAAACATCAAGCTCTTCATCCAGCGTGCGCTCAGTCCGGCAAAGATTTCGAGCATCAACGTTGACGAGGAGAACAAGAAGGCAGAGGTTTATCTCCGTCCCGAAGAGGTGTCTCTGGCCATCGGCCGCGGCGGTATGAACATCAAGCTTGCCAGCATGCTTACCGAATATACTATCGACGTATTCCGCGAGCTCGACGAGAGCGAGGTAGACGAGGACATCTATCTCGACGAGTTCTCTGACGAGATCGACCAGTGGATCATCGACTCTATCAAGGGCATTGGTCTCGACACCGCCAAGGCTGTGCTCAACGCTCCGCGCGACATGCTCGTAGAGAAAGCCGACCTCGAGGAAGAGACCGTTGACAACGTGCTGAAGATACTCAGAGCCGAGTTTGAAGGAAATTAAGTAATTCATAGTTCATAATGCATAATTCATAATCAGGCCTCCGGGCTTTTGGGTTGGCATTATGAGGCTTTGGCCGCCGGACGGGCGCCAGTGGCGTCCGCCGGGCACAGATGCCAATTATGAATTATACACACTGGTGATATTTTACGAATTATGAATTATTAAACAAATTTCGGCAACAGCCAATTACTTAATTAAGAAAATGAGCATAAGATTAAATAAAGCAATACGAGAATTGAATATAGGACTCCAGACCGCAGTTGAGTTCCTGAGAAAAAGAAGTGACCTTGGAGAGGTCAAAGAAGAACTGAGCTTCAAGCTCAGCGACAGTCAGTATAACGCACTTGTTGAGGCTTTCAAGTCGGACAAGGAGGTGAGAAGCCAGGCCGAGAAGCTGTTGCTCAAGCATCCGAAGGAGAAGAAACGCCAGTCGGACGGCAACAAGGAGCGCCGGGCGGACAACGCTGTGAGAAGCGTAAAGCCGCAGAAGTATACACCCCTTGGAAAGATTGACCTTGACAGCCTGGGCAAGAAGCCTGCCGCCAAACCGGCGGCGCCGGCCGAAAAGCCACAGGAGGCTGCCGTTGCAGAACAGCCTAAGCCCGAGGTGAAAGAGTCTGCTGCCGCTACGGTGCAGGCCAAGAGCCAGGAGCCTAAGCCCGAACAGCCGGTTGCGGCGGCTGAGAAGAAGCCGGCAGAGCCAGCACAGCCCGCAGGCAATACTACAGCTGTTGTCGAAGAGAAGAAGACTGAGCCTGAAAAGGTTCAGCCCGAAGCAAAACCCGAGGCCAAGGCCGCAGAGCCGCAGGCACAGCAGCCGGCAGCACCCGAAAAGCCGGCAGAGCCGGAACCCGTAAAGGAGGAGAGCAAAATCTTCACACTGAAGAGCGAGAAGAAGCTCGCACCGAAGGTGAACGTGCTCGGAAAGATTGACCTCGACTCGCTCAACCAGAGCACCCGTCCGAAGAAGAAGACCAAGGAGGAGCGCCGCAAGGAGCGCGAGGAGAAGGCCATGCAGGCTCATCCCGACGGAAAGAAGAAACGTTCGCGCATAACAAAGGAGCGCGTAAACATAGACCAGGCCGTTAAGCAGAACAACAACGGCGGTGGCGACAGCCACGCAGACAAGGGCAACGCCAAGAAGAAGAACCGCAAGCGCAACCACAAGCCGCTCGAGGTTAACGAGGAAGACGTTGCACGTCAGGTAAAGGAAACTCTGGCACGACTCACCAGCAAGGGCCAGAACAAGAAGGGAGCCAAGTACCGCAAGGAGAAGCGCGAGGCCGCTCAGGAGCATCTGAAGGAGCAGCGCGCTGAGGCAAAGGCAGAGAGCAAGACGCTGAAGCTTACGGAGTTTGTAACCGTGAGCGAGCTTGCGAGCATGATGAACGTATCTGTAAACCAGGTAATCGGTACATGTATGAGCGTAGGCATCATGGTTTCTATCAACCAGCGACTCGACGCCGAGACCATCAACCTTGTTGCCGACGAGTTCGGTTTCAAGACAGAGTATGTAAGTGCGGAAGTTTCTGAAGCCATAACCGAGGAGGAGGACGACGAGAACGATCTCGTGCCGCGCGCTCCTATCGTAACAGTGATGGGACACGTAGACCACGGTAAGACATCGCTCCTCGACCACATACGCAACACCAACGTGATTGCCGGTGAGGCAGGAGGCATCACGCAGCACATCGGAGCGTATAACGTTACGCTTGCCGACGGCCGCAAGATAACCTTCCTCGACACCCCGGGACACGAGGCCTTCACCGCCATGCGTGCCCGCGGAGCTCAGGTAACCGACATCGCCATCATCATCATATCTGCCGACGACAGCGTCATGCCTACCACACGCGAGGCCATCGCTCACGCTCAGGCAGCCAACGTTCCGATGGTGTTTGCCATAAACAAGATAGACAAGCCGGGAGCCAACCCGGACAAGATACGCGAAGACCTGGCCAACATGAACCTGCTCGTAGAGGAGTGGGGCGGTAAGTACCAGTGTCAGGAGATAAGTGCCAAGAAGGGCATCGGCGTTGACGACCTTCTGGAGAAGGTGCTTCTCGAGGCAGAGATGCTCGACCTCAAGGCCAATCCTAACCGTAAGGCTACGGGCAGCATCATCGAGTCGTCGCTCGACAAGGGCCGCGGATATGTGTCTACGGTGCTTGTAAGCAACGGAACACTGCGCGTAGGCGACAACGTGATAGCCGGAACAAGCTATGGCCGCATCAAGGCCATGTTCAACGAGCGTAACCAGCGCATCGAGAAGGCATCTCCCGCAGAGCCTGCCATCATTCTCGGTCTTAACGGAGCGCCTACAGCCGGCGACACCTTCCATGTGCTTGAGACCGAGCAGGAGGCACGCGAGATTGCCAACAAGCGTCTGCAGCTGCAGCGCGAGCAGGGCTTGCGCACACAGAAGCGACTCACCCTCAGCGACATCAGCCACCGCATTGCCCTCGGTTCGTTCAAGGAGCTTAACATCATCGTCAAGGGTGACACCGACGGTAGTATCGAGGCTCTTAGCGACTCGTTCATCAAGCTCTCTACAGAGAAGATCAAGGTGGACGTAATCTACAAGGCCGTAGGTCAGATTTCAGAGAGCGACGTTACGCTTGCCGATGCTTCTGACGCCCTCATCGTGGGCTTCCAGGTTCGTCCTTCGGCAGCAGCCCGCAAGCTTGCCGACCAGGAAGGCGTTGAAATCAATACCTATTCGGTTATCTATGATGCCATAGAAGACGTCAAGTCGGCTATGGAGGGTATGCTCGAGAAGGTCAAGAAGGAGGTTGTTACCGGTCAGGTTGAGGTTCGTGAGGTTTACCACATCTCTAAGGTCGGAACCGTTGCCGGAGCTTATGTTACCGAAGGCAAGGTTCACCGCACCGACAAGGCGCGCGTCGTGCGCGACGGTATCGTGGTTCATACCGGCGAAATCAATGCCCTGAAGCGCTTCAAGGACGACGTCAAGGAGGTTGGTGTCAACTTCGAGTGCGGTATCAGTCTGGTCAACTTCAACGACATTCAGGTGGGCGATATCCTCGAGACCTTCATGGAGATTGAGGTTAAGCAGAAACTATAACATAACGAGTGATTTTTCTTTCACAAATAGATTCTTCATTATGCGCCGTTCCTTTTAAGGGGCGGCGCTTTTTTGTGCCGTGAAATTTTATTCATATTTCATTCACTATTATTTTGCGCCATACACTATTTATACTATATTTGCACTCGTTTAATGCGATTAACCTAAATTCTGATATAATAAATGAAAAAGCTTATCGGTGCCGTTTTGTTCGGTGCGTGTGTCCTGACCGCCAATGCGCAGGACGAAATACTGAGGCTGAAGATGCTTACAAGGGTCGACTACCAGAGAGAATACATCAACGGTGAGGCCATACACGACAACTCCGGCTTTAAGGGAAAATATCTTATGTTTGCCATAGACGGAAAGATAGACGAGCATTTCTCTTATGCCTATCGCCAACGTCTTAACGTGGGGCATTCAGACATGAGTTTCTTTGATGCTACTGACTGGGCCCGCGTAGTATATACTCCCGACGGCCAGTGGGAGTTTTCGGCAGGTAAGGATGTCGTGGCAGTGGGCGGATATGAGTATGACAAGAACCCCGTGGACGTCTATGCAGCATCTGAATACTGGAACAACATATCGCCCTTCCAGCTCGCGGCCACTGTCAGCTACACCACGCCAGGCAGGCACAGCAAGTTTATAGCGCAGTGCAGCCAGAGCATCTACCGCTCCAATGCCCCCGACATGTATTCGTATAACCTTATGTGGATAGGCAACCACGGCTGCCTGGGCACGATGTATTCGGCCAACCTTGTTGAATATATGCCCGGCAAGTATATCAGCTATCTTGCTCTCGGCCATAAGCTCACGCTCGGCAAGCTGTGCATCGAGGCCGACTTCATGAACCGCGCTTCGTCGGGGCACACGTTCCTGTTTAAAGACTGCTCTATAATGGCAGAGCTTGCCTATCGCCCGATAGAGAAGCTTAATCTGCTCGGCAAGGTTACTTACGATGTAAACCATACGGGCAAGGATGCCGACTATTCGGTGTACGACGGCACGGAGCTTACATCAGTTGGCGGCGGCGTTGAGTTTTATCCGCGCGACAACATCCGCCTGCACGCCATGTATGCACATACGTTCGGCACCAACGGCAACCCCGAAGGCACCATGAAGCCCGGACGCGACTATATGAGCGTAGGTCTTACGTGGAACGTCAACCTGCTTAGCCTGAAGAATCCCTGGAAGAAAGACGACAACTAAAAACCGTTCTTTCTGACTGTTATACTGTCGTCCGGCTGTCCAGACACAGCGGCATGCAGCCGGACGCCTTGCAGAACAAAAGATATAACTTAACCTTAATAACTGCTATGATGAAGACAATGTTAAAGAGAGTCTGGCAGGCCATACCGAGCGGAATAGTCTGTCTGTGCGTAATTTTTGCGCTTTTCGGTTACATCGGTTCAATCATGGGCGTGCCCAATATGCTTAACACCATAATGAAGACCGCCCACGACCTTCTGCTCAACACCGTGTTTTATCTCATGGGCATCTGCGTCATCACGGGCGCCATCGGCCGCCTGTTTGTTGAGTTCGGCGTGGTGAGCCTGCTCGAGAAGCTGCTCCGCCCGCTCATGCGTCCGCTTTTCAATCTGCCCGGAGTGGCATCGCTCGGAGCCGTAATGACCTTCCTGTCGGACAATCCGGCCATCATCTCGCTGTCGCAGGACAAGCGCTTCAGCAGTTATTTCAAGAAATATCAGTTTATCTCGCTCACCAACTTCGGAACGGCCTTCGGTATGGGTCTGCTCGTCATGGTGTTCATGGTGGGGCAGGGCTTCTACATCGAGCCTGTCATAGGGCTCTTCGGAGCCTTTGTCGGCTGCATCGTGTCCACCCGCCTCATGCAGCGCAAGATTCTGAAGGCATATCCGCAGTATGCTGAAGAGCAGGTGTGCGACCCGCATGAGGTGGAGGAAGAGGAGCAGAAGGAAGAGCAGAAGAGCCTGTTCCTGCGCACGCTCAACTCGCTTCTCGACGGCGGACGCACCGGTGTAGACATCGGCATAGCCATCATTCCAGGTGTGCTTATTATATCTACGCTCGTCATGATGCTCACGTTCGGCGCCGGAGCCAACGGCTACGACGGCTCGCCGTATCAGGGCGTAGAGCTTCTGCCGTGGCTCGCCAACAAGATCGACTTCCTGTTTGCGTGGCTCTTCGGCTTCAACGACCCGCATCAGGTGGCATTCCCCATAACAGCTCTCGGCGCAGTTGGCGCGTCGCTCGGCCTTATACCCGGCTTTATGAGCGCCGGATGGGTAGACGGCAACGCCATAGCCGTGTTCACTGCCATCGGAATGTGCTGGAGCGGATACCTCAGCACCCATACAGCCATGCTCGATTCTCTCGGCTATCGCGAGCTGACGTCAAAGGCCATTGTGTCGCATACCATCGGCGGCATTGCAGCCGGCATGGTGGCGCATTGGACTTATGTGCTGGTGATGCTGATATAAAAAAGTTTTGATAAAAACTCGTCACTCGTCACTCGTCACATCTCCATGTATCATTCTGATTATCAGCAGTATAAGGTGTGATGAGTTGAAAGTCCCACTCATCACGCGTGACGAGTGGGATTTTTAACTCGTCACGCTCTATGGCGTTGACATACAGCCGGTTATGTCTGTTTGTGACGAGTGATGAGTTTTTAAGAAAAAATTTTGTGCGCGTTTAATAGTCTGTCCTTTCCTAAGTTTGGTTGACTTCAGACGGTCTTTTTCCTTATAAAAGTTGATTCCGGTTATACTTTATAACTGTTATTGGTTGACTCTACTTATTATAAACCACAAGCCTTTGTTTATACTTTCAGTCTGAATACACACCTTTCGCATTATAAAATGCCGTCTTTCACATCATAAAAGGCCACGTTTCGCATTGCGAAAGGTCACATATTGCAGCCTTATTTGCCGTCTTTTACCTGTCGTTATAGTTCATCCTCAATAGCTTTCGTCAGGCATGTTATTTTAGTTGCCGCAATTATGTTGCCCCTGTCCATGCGTTTTCTGCCGTTGCCTGCTTGATGACGACGGCAATCCGGCCGGGCCAAAATGCTCTTGGCTTAAACCATGTCATGCCTTTTTGTGCCTTATGCCCCATATTCCTAGTTCGGTGTCTTAAAATCCCAGTTCATCGTTTATTTGTTTTATTTATGCTTGTGTATGGCTAACTTTGTGAAAAAAAGCAATGAGAAGAATATTAACCTACACAATCACGCTTATGATGCTGTGCATCACGGCAGGTAAGCTCTCGGCGGCTCCGCGCGAGCTGCGCATCACTGACGGCAGCAACAGTATAACATTGGCTTTCGACAGCGAGCCCACGGTTACGTTCTCAGAGACGGCACTTGTGGTTACGGCAGGCGAAAGCACTCTGGAATATCCGCTGACATCTACAGTGACCTTCGATTTTGTCGATGCCTCAGGCGTCAAGTCAGTAACCGCACCCGACGTGCGCTTCTCGTTCAGCTCTTCGGCAATAAGCGTCGAAGGACTTGCAGCCGGCGAGGCTGTGGCCGTCTACACCTATGGCGGACAGATGGTTGCCCGTGCCGTTGCCGACAACGGCGGCAGCTGCACCATCGATGCCGGCACGCTGCCCAGACAGCCCCTTATAGTAAAGACAAGTAAAACCGCATATAAAATAATATTAAGATGAACACCATGAACAGAATAATGTCAGCATTCCTGTTGACGGCGGCTGTATGCATGCCTGCCATGTCACAGACAGTTACGGTATTCCAGAAGAACGGCGAAACCGTGAAATATAAAGTGAGCGATGTAGAGAAGATTGTCTTCGAGGGAGAGAAGCCCGTCGACGAGACCAACCTTCTGAGCGAGAAGTATGTTCCGTGTGAGGCCTTCCGCAACTGGATAGACCAGAACCTGGGCGACGGCAGCGGATATTATTCGCTCGACCAGGCTGCCGCTTACGACGGCACGATAGACATAACCGGACTGACCGACATAACCGACATAACGGGCATTGAACACTTCACGTCGCTTACGCGCCTTGTCAGCGAGAACGTAACCTTCCCCGACTTTGACGTTGCGGCGCTTAAGAACCTTACATATCTTAAGATTGTGAACAACTCAAAATGCACCACGCTCGACCTTTCGCAGCTTGTCAAGCTTGAGACAGTCAGTCTGTCGCACGACGCCCTGACAACTCTCAAACTGGGCAACAACAGCGTGCTGAAGACTCTTATCTGCGACACCAACATGCTTCAGGATATAGACCTCACGGGATGCACCTCGCTCGAGTCGTTCGTGGCTTCGTGCAACAACCTCTCAAACCTCGTGCTGCCCGACTCACCGCTCAAGACGCTCGCCATACACACCAACAGCAACATAAGGTCGATAGACGTAACCAAGGTGAAGCCTACGCTCGAGCTGCTTAACGTCAATGCCTGCGGACTGACAGAGTTCGACCCGACAAACTGTCCTAAACTCGACTGGCTTGAGTGCGGACAGAACAATCTGAAGACTCTCGACCTTTCAGGCTGTCCGCTGCTTACAAGCGTGCGCTTCGACAACACTTCCATAACCGAGGTAAATCTCTCTGAGTGTGTCAAGCTGCAGGGCGTATATTGCGAGTATGCCAAGCTGAGCAGGCTCGACCTTTCGAATAATCCCGACGTTAACGAGGTAAACGCCATGGGCAACGGCCTGACAGAGATAAACGTGAAGGGCTGCACCAACATGGGCTACATGAACCTGAGCGAGAATAAATTTAAGCAGGTAGACATAAGCGACTGCAAGAACATCTGGCTGTTCTACTGCAACCGCTGCACGACGAGTCCTGAAATCAAGGTGTGGAAAGAGTTCGACATTGCGAATGCCGCAACCAACGGATTCTACTGCGACAACGGCAAGTTTGTCTATGAGTTCAGCTCAGAGCAATAGGCCGACGGCACAGACGGCCATCAGATACGGCAATTGTGATTAAGTGACAGATATAACAGCACTTTAGAAATGTTTGGATTTTGATTAGTAAAGACGAATCATGGGCTTCGTGTCAGAAAGGTCCCGGGCGGCAACACTGTCCGGGGCTTTTGGCGTTATCGGCCCAGCCACGACAGAAAGTCGGCGCGGCGGGCGGCACTTACGCACACCTCGCGCTCGTTGCCCATACATTCAATCTTCACCTTCAGCTTGCCCTTGAACCATCTCGACACCTTCGTCACAGCTTCTATCGAGGTTATTACGTCTCTCGACACGCGGAAGAAGCGCTGCGGGTCGAGCTGGTCGTCAATCTCGTTGAGGCTTCTGAACGATGTTATGTGCTCCTTGCCGTTGGTGCATACGGCATATACATATTTGTCTTCGCTCAGGAAGAAGGCCACGGTGCCGATGTCTACCGACTCAAAGCGGTCGTTGATTGATATGAGCAGGCGGCTTATGTAGTTCTTACGCTGAAGCGAGGCTTCGAGCCTTGTGAGGGTTTCGGCGGCTAGCCGCTGCACGCGGCGCTCTATCTTCTCAAACTTTATGAAGGCTCTCTCGAGCGCGCCCGCCTCAAGCGGCTTCAGCAGATAGTCGATGCTGTTGAGCTTGAAGGCGTCGAGCGTATATTCGTCGAAAGCCGTGATGAATATCACGGGAAACTCCGCCGGTATCTTTCTGAATATGCTCAGCGACAGGCCGTCGTCGAGCTCTATGTCGCACAGGGCAAGTCCGATGTCCGGATTAAGCTCAAACAGCCTGCACGCCTCTTCCACGGTTGATGCCGTGAACGCCAGGTGCCATTCGGGCCGCAGCCTCTCGCACATGGCCTTTATGCGCCGCAGGCTCAGAGAGTCGTTTTCTATTATAACATAATTCATCAGCGTCTGTGTTTTAATTATATTCTTTAATGGGCTACAGTGCCGGTATCGTTACCGAGAACATGTTGCCGCATCTGCTTACGTCTGTCTTCTTGCCGCTGGCGGCATACATGCTGCTCAGATATTTCAGTCCCATCCCCGTGCTTCTGCCTGTTTCGGTGCTTTTGGGGTGGCAGGGGTTGCTCACGGTTATGGCATCCTCCTTGATGCTTATAGTTATTGTCATAGGCATCGTGGCCGATATCACGTTGTGCTTCAGCACGTTTTCTATGAGCAGCTGTATCGAGAACGGCACTATCATCATGTCAGTATCTCTGTCGCCCGTAACCTTTACTTCGAGGTTGTAGCCATAGTGTTGCGACACAATCTTAAGATAGCAGAACACCGTTTCAAGCTCGTCTTTCACCGTTACCTTCATCACGTTTTTGCGGCGGAGCATGCCGCGGTAGTAGGCCGTGAGGTTCTCTATGAACTCGAGCGACTGCTTCTTCTCGTCGACTTCTATCATAGAGCAGAGCATGTCGAGCGAGTTGAACAGAAAGTGAGGATTGACATACGACTGCAGCAGCTGCAGCTTGTGGGCGGCATTCTCCTTCAGCAGCAGGCTCTCGCGTATCAGCGCACGCTGTCTCTGCAGGCTCACAGCCCAGAACTCTATGCCCATCCATATCATTATTCCGTTGAACACCGTGCCGCCCCAGTTGATTTCAAGTCCGGTGGTGAGCAGGAACAGTATGTTTACGATGATCACAATGCACGAGGCCATCAGCAGGTCGAGCGTTATCTTCTTCCACAGAACAGCAATGTTGCGCGTAAGCCATACCGACCACAAGGCGGCTATGGCTATTATCAGGAACGGAACAAAGTTGAACGGCAGCGAATATATGAACGAACCCCAGTCGCCGTTGAATGTCGGCGAGCCGAAGCGCATCCAGCAGTATGTGGCCTGAAAGAAAACCGAATAGAAGAATATTATCAGTATCAGGCCCAGGGCGTTATAAATCAGTCTTTTATGCTTTTTGCCCATAGTTATTGCAAAGTTAATTATTTTCTTCGATTTCATTGGTGTAAACGTTAAATTTATTTTAACCAAAAACGGTCATTAGTATTGTTTTTCGTTGCTGTCATGCAGGCGCTTATGCTTTATGCGCCAGACATGACAAAAGGCTCTGCAATGCTTGTTGCAGAGCCTTCGCCGTGAGCAAGGTCAGCCTGCGGTTGTCCTTGCGCATAGGGTGTCAGCGTATCATCAGTTTCTTTCCGTTGCAGATATATACGCCCTTAGGCAGGCGGGCTATGTCTGCAGGCGTGGCGTTGCTTATTATCAGGGTGCCGCTTATTGTGTAGACATTGCCGCTGATTTCGTCCGTTGTCGTAACCTTGTCAACAGATGTTGTGCCTGCGGTGAATATGCCCACTTCGTCGCCCTCTTCAAGTCCGGTCAGACTGAAGTAGTTGGAGTATTCCACCGTGCGCGGCCGTCCGTTTACGGTTACGCCCTCAATGCTGCAGTCGTCGTTTACAGCCATTATTGCCATCGACGGCTCGTCGGCCGGAACGGTGACAGTGTTGGCTCCTGCTTCAAGCTCCAGCACGTCATAATAGCTTTCGCTCACGCGGTAGACGATTACGTTGTCAGGGTTGTCGATGTTTACGTTTACTGTTATTTCGGGCTTTCTGACGGCCTGTTCAACTATTATTTTTGTGTCGTGTTTCACCACGAAGCTGTAGCCCGGGCCGAACCACGCTGGGGTCTTGCCGTCTATCGTAACTGTTAGTGGCGTGCCGCTTTGTTCGTCCTCCCAGCATGCGGGATTGTAATATAGGCTTACGTTGTCGCCGCAGCGTACGGTCAGTTCGTTGCCGAAGTTGCCTGCCGACTGGCCGTTCACCTGTATGTCGGTGAAGAAGCGCCCTATGTCTTCAGCCTGTTCAAAGGTCAGCGTGCAGTCCTTTTCGGGAAACTCTGCTATTATCACAATCTTGTTTCCGTCCTTCGGCATGACGCTATAGCCGTAGTTGAAGGTCTGCTCAACGCCGTCGAGCGTAACGCTGTAAAGGTCTTGTCCGTAGTTCACCGATCCTATTATGAGCGGCAGCTCGCTCTGCGGCATGCTCATTTCGTTTACTCCTTCGTTGAGGCTGATGCTTTTGTAGTTGCAGTCGAGCACGCTTACCTCCGAAGGCTTGTCCACCTCGATGGTGAATGCCACTTCGCCTTCTTTCTCAGATGTGATGGTCAGGGTCTCTTCCGTCTTCTCGTCGGTTAGTAGTATGGTGGCAGTGTTAGAGCTGATGGCAATGTTCTCTCCGGCAGAGTTCACCACCGACTTTAGCGTGCAGCCTTTTGCCGCACTGATTTCGATGTTTGTCCACGGGTCAACCTCCAGTTCGTTGTCGCCCTCTTTCAGTCCTTCAAGCGGTTCGCCGAAGATGGCAACGCTGACACGTTCGGGGTTGTCAACGTTCAGCGTCAGTTTTATTTTACCCTCGTCCTGGCCGTATGCTGTTATGCCTGCAATAAAAGTGACGAGCAATAGTAGGAGTTTTTTCATAATACTAATATTTTGATGATTACGTTACGAAGTTACATAATATAATATGCTGCGGCAATGGATTTGCGGCAAACTGGGCAAAGCGTTTACCGAACTGGTATTTCCTTGGATTAAAGTTGGTATTCTAATTGGGAGTGATAGTATTATGATGCAGATGTTTTTTATTATGCGGCCATAAGTTTTCGTGCATTTTTATCTAAATCCGTTTAAATCTTGTCATTTTGACGTTTATTTGTTATATTTGCTGTCAAATTAATCGTCAGACTTAGATTAGCTGACCATAAAACCTTTGCCTATGAAAAAGATAATGCTATTTTTGCTTTCGCTTATGTGTCTGGGCGGATGTGCCGACGAGCCGGTTACTGTTGACAACACCACCGTTAGGCAGCTCGACCTCAAGCGGTTTATGGGCCGCTGGTATGAGATAGCGCGCTACGACCATAAGTTTGAGCGCGGAATGACAAACGTGACGGCTACATACACCCTGCTCGACAACGGCAGGATAGAGGTGGTGAACGAAGGCCTGAAGGACGGCAAGCGCAAGACGGCCAACGGCAAGGGCAAACTGCCCGACGCGTCTGAGCCGGGCAAGCTGAAGGTGGCTTTCTTCTTGTGGTTCTATGCCGACTATTACGTGCTCGACATTGCGCCCGACTACAGTTATGCGCTCGTGGGCAGCAGTTCAGACAAATATCTTTGGATAATGAGCCGCACAAAGGCCCTGCCGCAGTCGGTGCTGACCGGTCTTCTCGACAACTTGCAGCGCCGCGGCTACGACACCACTAAGCTTATCTGGGTAAGACAGTGAGCATGGGCTTAATCATAATCACCGCTTTTTGAGTTATAAGCCGTCAGAAGCAAAAGAAGAAATATTTGGGATAACGCCGCGGCAAGATAAAATCCGTTTTGTAGTTTTGTCCGTTGAGGCTTTGGGGCGTGTCCTGCTGTTTCTTCTTTTGCTTTCTTTTTGTTTATTTTACTTGCCTTTCCATGGCTATTAGTTCCTTTAGTATTTCCTTTTAGGCATGGTTGCACATAATATGCCGTGCTTGCATGAAAGCAATCAAATTAGTTAAATATTTGACTATCTCGATAAAAAGATGTACTTTTGCAGCCGAAAAGAAAAAGAAGAATTTTATGGAGGATAACAACGGACATTTTTCATCGCGCGACTGCATCATCCAACTTATAAGTACGCGTATGGCATCACGCCAGGCCATGCAGCGCCTTTTGCGTGATTCGGGCGCAGGCATCACTTTCGAGATGCTTCAGATAATGAGCTGTCTGTGGACAGAACAGGGCATATCGCAGCAGACGCTGGCGGTGAGGACGTCGAAGGATAAGGCCTGTCTTACTAATCTTATGCTGAATCTTGAGAAGAAAGGCTATGTCTGCAGGCGTGAAGACCCTAAGGACAAGCGCAACAAGCTGGTTTATCTTACTGATGAGGGCGAGGCCTTCAGACGGTGGATATCTCCCAAGCTGTCGGCATATTATACGCGGCTTGACGAGATACTGGGCAAAGATGTTATCAAGCAGACGGAGAAACTATTAAAAGACCTGCAGCATGCAATCGAGACATATTAGAACTTTTATTGTTGCGCTCCTGACATCGTCGGCTGCACTGCCGGCATGTGCGCAGACAGCGTGCGACACGTTGTATCTCAGTGTTGAGGAGCTTTTGTCAAAGGTGTCGCGCAGTCATCTTCAGGTGGCTGCCGACCGCCTGAAGGAGCAGATGGCTGCCGAGCGCGCCAAGACGGCACGCATGTCGAGGCTGCCTTCGGTCAGCGTGGGGCTGCGTGCCGGATATTTGGGCCAGCCGATAGTGTGGGAGAACGGACTGAGCCATGCTACCAGACCCGACTCGCCCGACTGGCAGCAGAACTATACGGTAGACGTAAGTCAGCCAGTATATCAGGGCGGCCGGATAAAATATTCCATACGCAAAGCCGACCTTGAGCAGGAACTTGCGCGGCTGCAGACTGCTGCCGACGAGGGCGACATAAGGCTTGCCATGCTCAGCCGCTACCTTGAACTCTTCAGCATGTATAAGCAGCACATGGTGCTTGACAGAAAGATTGCTGAGTCGGAGCGTAGGCTGAAGGACATACGCCGCCTGAAGGCCGAGGGCGTAATAACCAACAACGACGTGCTGCGCAGCGAACTGCAGCTCACCGACGACCGGCTGGCACTGCAGGAGACAGACAACGACATACGCATAGCCTCGCAGCAGATAGACATCCTTCTCGGGCTCGACGAGCGCCTGCTGCTCATGCCCGACACGGCTTTGCTGGCAGACGAGCGTCATGTGGACAGCTATGAATACTATGTTGAGCGCGCATCGCTTGCCGACCCTTCGGTGCTTGCGCTGCACAAACAGACCGAGATAGCCGAAAACAACGTGTGCATAAAGCAGTCGGCATTGCGCCCCTCTGTATCTCTCACGGCGTCTAACACGCTGGCGCGTCCCGTTTCGCGCACTATGGCCGACATGTATAACAACGCATGGAACGTGGGCGTGTCGGTGTCTTATCCGCTGTCGGCAATCTATACCGACCGCCATCAGCTGCGCGAGGCACGGCAGAACGTTCAGCTCATGCATAACGCCGAGGAGCAGAAACAGCAGCAGATACGCATGGCCGTGCAGTCGTCCCTGCTGCGCCACCGTGAGGCCATCAGCCGTGTAGAGGCCCTGAAGCTTTCGGTGAGGCAGGCATCTGAGAACTACCGCATAATGTATAACAGGTATATGAACCAGCTTGCAATACTGACAGACCTGCTCGACGCCGACAACCTAAGGCTTAACGCCGAGCTGCAGCTTACCACGGCACGCACGCAGGTGGCATACACCTACTATGAACTGCAGCGCGCTGTCGGCGAACTGTAGTAAGGACAACATTTTATTAAAGTAACCTACATAAACGACATGTCTATAATCCATCTGAAATATAAGCGCCTGAAGCAACGGCGCCGCCGTAATATCATTCTTAACATAGTGTGTGTCATCATAGCCGGCTCTGGACTGGCTTGGACCGCAAACTATTTCTGGCGATACATAAGCTACGAAATAACCAACGACGCGTTTGTCGACCAGTATATAGCCCCGATAAACGTCCGTGTGGGCGGATATATCCAGGAAGTGCGCTTCCGCGAGCATCAGTTTGTGCATCAGGGCGACACCCTTGTTGTGCTCGACAACCGCGAATATCTGATAAAGCAGAAGGAGGCACAGGCCGCCCTGCTCAACGCCCGCGGCTCTCGCGGGGTGCTGGCTTCGGGCATACAGACGTCGCACACGCGCATAGCCGAGCAGGATGCCAACCTTGCCGAGGCAAAGGCAAAGCTGTGGCAGGCGCAGCAGGACTACAAGAGATACGAGCGCCTGCTGCATGAAGAGTCGGTGCCCGAGCAGCAGTTTGAGCAGGCAAAGGCCAACTATGAGGCTGCCAAGGCACGCTATGACGCTCTGCTGCGGCAGAAGGAGGCCGCCAGCTCGCAGTATGACGAGACAAGCAAGAAGCAGGTGGGCGTTGAGGCTGGCATACTCAGTGCTGAGGCGGCTCTCGACATGGCCAACCTCAACCTGTCGTACACCGTGGTAACGGCGCCATACAGCGGCTACATGGGCCGCCGCACGCTCGAGCCGGGCCAGTATGTCAGCGCCGGACAGACGCTCTCGTACATCGTCAGGCAGTCGGGCAAGTGGATAACGGCCAACTATCGCGAGACGCAGATAGCCAACATCTATATAGGCCAGCCTGTGCGCATAAAGGTCGACGGCGTGCCCGGCCGCGTGTTCCACGGCCATGTTACGGCCATATCAGAAGCCACGGGCTCTAAATATTCGCTTGTGCCTACCGACAATTCGGCAGGAAACTTCGTGAAGGTGCAGCAGCGCATACCCGTGCGCATCGACATCGACGATGCCGGCGAGGAGAGCATGAGGCTGCTGCGTGCAGGCATGATGGTTGAAACAGAAGCACTCAGACGCAAATGAAAACAGCCAAGGAGCTCGACATACCCGTCAGGTCGTGGGTGCCCGACCGTCTGGCCGTGGCAGCCGTGTTTATTATCATGCTGCCCATAGCCATGCTCAACGGCACCTATACCGGAAGCATGGTGGAGGTGTCTAATACGCTGGGCGTATACACCGAGGACATCACCATAGGCTATTATGCCGCGTCGGCCGGCATGGCTGTGGCCTATCCCATAGTGCCCAAGATTCTTAACGCGCTGCCGGCAAAGACGCTTCTGCTTGTCGACCTCGTGCTGCAGTTCTTCTTGAGCTGGTTTTGCGCCCGTCAGGCCAACATCGACCTCCTGATAACCGCAAGTTTCATCATCGGCTTTCTCAAGGGCTTCCTTATGCTGTGGATAATACGCCGCATAAAGTTCATATTCAGTCCGAAAGACGTGCGCAGCGAGTTTTATGCCTATTTCTATCCGCTCGTGTTCGGCGGCGGCCAGCTCTCGATGGTCATCACGGCCCTGCTGGCCTATCATTACGACTGGAAGTATATGTACTACTTCATGATGCTCCTTCTGGCCGTGGCCATATTGTCGGTCATCATGTTCTTCCGCATCGACCGTCAGGCGCGCCCCATACCCTGGAAAGAGCTTCATCCGCGCGAGATGCTCATAATATCCACCGGCCTGCTCATGCTCATCTATGTGATAACCTACGGCAAGACGCTCGACTGGATGGCCTCTCCGCGCATACGCATCTACATCGTCATAGCCCCTCTGCTCGTGGCACTGTTCCTTTGGGAGCAGTTTCATTCGCCCCGTCCGTTCGTAAGCCTTAAGCCCCTGTTCCAGTGGAAAGCCATTCTCGGCTATTTCTATATGATGCTCGTGATGTTCTTCAGCACGTCCACGAGCCTGCTGACAAGTTATATGACCACAATACTGCATGTCGACAACACCCGCACCTACACCATATACATCTGGCTTCTGCCGGGCTATGTCCTCGGCGCGTTCATCTGCTTCTGGTGGTTCCGCTGGCAGCGGTGGCGTTTCCGTTTCTTCATTGCCGGCGGCATGTCGTGTTTTGCCCTGTTCTTCGGCATGCTCTATTTCGGCATATCGCCCGACAGCACCTACGAGATGCTCTATCTGCCGATGTTCCTGCGAGGTCTGGGCATGCTTGCGCTGATAATAGCCTTCGCGCTTTTTGCCGTAGAAGACCTTCAGCCCAAGTATCTGCTATCCAACGCCTTCTTCCTCATAACGTTCCGCTCGGTGCTTACGCCGGTCATAGCCTCGGCATTCTACAGCAACACGCTCTATCGCCTGCAGCAGCGCTATATGGTTGAGCTGTCGGAGACCATGTCGGCCGCCGACCCTCTTGCCGCGTCGCGCTGGCAGTCGGCCTTCAACAGTGCGCTGGCGCAGGGACACGGAGCCGACGAGGCAGTGCAGATGGCCACTAACACGCTCAACACCATTCTGCAGCAGCAGGGCACTCTGCTCGCGCTGAAGCATATTCTGGGATGGCTCTTTGCCGTGACGCTGGCAATAGCCATAATATCACGCTTCATTCCGTTCCACAAGACCGTGCGCGTACCGGTGGTAAGGACTGGCGAGGATATGGTCTGATGCTGTGTATGTTATGCCCGTATAGCTTGTCAAGTCCTCATGGCGATAGACATATTTGTAAATAAAAGCGAAAAATTCCGGACGTTTGACGCTCTCAGAATGGCGGTGCCCGTTGCAGATGCGTGGTTTGGCTCGAAAATGGCCGAAAATCACACACTTTTGATAAACTGCTGATTAGCAGCGGCTTATGCTGTTTGTGAAGTGAAACAACAACAGTTAAAAAATATTACCGGGCCACTTTTGTATCAAAAGTGGCCCGTTTACGATATAATACTTATGCTTTTGCAGCCTGAACGTGCAGCTTTTGGATATAAAAATCAGCCATTTTAGGCTTTTAAAATATCTTAGATGTAAATATGTGTTAATAAACTTGCGCTGTTAATGCCATTAAATTAACATCCATTATATATTGTTTTCCTAGATTGAAAAAATATTTTGTCATGACTTTTTACTGCATATTTCACGATTCACAATCCATAATTAGCTAAGCGCTGAACAGCGTTTCATAATTGGCCTGCGCTGAACTTAATTTCACAAATCATAATTGGCTTGCGCCGAACTTTGTTTTTCCGTTCTTAATTCTCAATTCTCCATTAATAATGTGCTTGCCGTATTATATTTTTTCGTAACTTTGCAGACCACAGCAGATTTTTATTTTTCTGCAAAATTACGACAAATAGAGATGGATAATAAAGAAATAAATAAAAACAACGAGTTCGTAAGACAGGTGGCTGAGCAGAAATATGAGTTCGGCTTCACCACCGACGTGCATACGGACATAATCGATGTGGGCCTTAACGAGGACGTGGTGCGCTTGATTTCGCAGAAGAAGGGCGAGCCCGACTGGATGCTCGACTTCCGCCTGAAGGCCTACAACTACTGGAAGACGCTGGAGCAGCCTACCTGGGGACACGTGAACGTGCCCGAGATAGACTATCAGGCTATATCATATTATGCCGACCCGCTGGCAAAGAAGAAGGACGAGGGCAAGAAGGAGATTGACCCCGAGCTGATGAAGACTTTCGACAAGCTGGGCATTCCGCTCGAAGAGCGCCTTATCCTTAGCGGCCAGACGGCCGTAGACGCCATTATGGACTCGGTGTCGGTGAAGACTACTTATAAGGAGAAGCTGGCCGAGAAGGGCATCATATTCTGCTCTATCGGCGAGGCGATAAAGGAACATCCTGACTTGGTAAGAGAGTATCTCGGCACGGTTGTGCCTTACCGCGACAACTTCTTCGCAGCCTTGAACAGCGCCGTGTTCAGCGACGGCTCGTTCGTCTACATACCCAAGGGCGTGCGCAGTCCGATGGAGCTTAGCTCTTATTTCCGCATCAATGCAAGAAACACGGGCCAGTTTGAGCGCACACTGATTATTGCCGAGGACGACAGCTATGTGTCTTATCTCGAAGGCTGTACGGCCCCGATGCGCGACGAGAATCAGCTTCATGCCGCCATCGTCGAGATTATCGTAAAGGACAACGCCGAAGTGAAATATTCTACGGTGCAGAACTGGTATCCGGGCGACGAGAACGGCAAGGGCGGAGTGTTCAACCTCGTTACAAAGCGTGGCGACCTGCGTGGAGTTAACTCAAAGCTGTCGTGGACTCAGGTTGAGACGGGTTCGGCCATCACGTGGAAATATCCGTCGTGCATCCTGCGCGGCGACAACTCTGTGGCTGAGTTCTACAGCGTAGCCGTTACCAACAATTATCAGGAGGCCGACACGGGTACGAAGATGATTCATTTGGGAAAGAACACCAAGAGCACTATAATAAGCAAGGGCATCAGCGCCGGACACAGCCAGAACTCTTACCGCGGACTGGTGCGTGTGTCGCCTAATGCCGACAATGCCCGCAACTATTCGTCGTGCGACTCGCTGCTGCTGGGCAGCGACTGCGGTGCCCACACGTTCCCGTATATGGACATACACAACGACTCGGCGATAGTGGAGCACGAGGCTACGACGAGCAAGATAAGCGAAGACCAGCTGTTCTACTGCAATCAGCGAGGCATACCTACGGAGCAGGCCGTGGGCCTTATCGTCAACGGATATGCCAAGGAGGTTTTGAACAAGCTGCCTATGGAGTTTGCCGTTGAGGCTCAGAAGCTGCTCAGCGTGTCGTTGGAAGGCACAGTGGGATAGTTCTTCAAATTAAGAATTAAAGATTAAAAATTGACGGGTAGTGCCGTAGGGGTTTATCGGTTCATTAACGATATATATAAAAATGTTGTTATGATGAATACAAGACCTTTGATTGTTTTAGTCTTGCTGCTTTGTCTGTCAAGACTTGTGGCAAACGCTCAGGACGATGACTCGCGGCGATGGGCAATAGATTTCAGGCTAAGTCCTGTAAAGCCGGTTGTGTCGCTTAACGAAACTCCCGACAAGTATTACGACCCTTTGAAGGCAGGCGGCGGTCCTAACTTCTCTGCTCACATAGAGTATTTCATTCCGCAGACAGGCTTCTCTGTTGTCGGCGGCTATGACCACGAAGTGATGGACTTCTACTCAGGCGACGTGTCGGCCGATCTGTCGCAGATTATGCTTGGCGGACGCTGGTATTTCCTGGCAAAGTCGTGCCCGCTGCAGCCTTATCTCGGCGTAAGCACCTTCTGGAACGTTGCCGGGCGCAAGGATGCAGGCACGATAAGCATGTCGGGAATGTATGGCAGCTATGAGCGCAAGTACAGCGTGAGCAGCCCCGTGCTCAGTGTGGCGCCGGTGGTGGGTCTCGACATATATCTGTTTTCGTGTGTGGCTCTTGAAGTTGACTACGGCTTCCGCATGGCTGTCGACGGACACACATCGTCGCAGACGACATTCGGAAAGGACACAACACCCTATGCAATGCGCTCGCCGATGCACCGCCACGCGCTGTCGGTGGGACTGAAAGTTACGTTCCCGTTCAAGTTTACAAACAGTGATGTCACCGGACTGCTGGACTCTCTGCTGACATATCTATATCTGAAATAAACAATCACGGCAGGCGCAAGCCGTAAGGCCGGAATAAATTATAAGCAAGAATTATGTTAGAAATAAAAGACTTACACGCCAAGATTGGCGACAAGGAAATATTGAAGGGCATCAACCTCACCATAAAGGACGGTGAGACACATGCCATAATGGGACCTAACGGTTCGGGCAAGAGTACATTGAGCGCCGTGCTGGTCGGTAATCCTCTTTATGAGGTTACGTCAGGCTCGATAACCTTCAACGGCAAGGACCTGCTCGAGATGAAGCCTGAGGACAGGGCACACGAAGGACTCTTCCTCTCGTTCCAGTATCCCGTGGAGATTCCGGGCGTGTCAATGACCAACTTCATGCGTGCCGCCATAAACGAGAAGCGCAAGTATGAGGGCAAGGAGCCGCTCAACGCAGCCGACTTCCTGAAGCTGATGCGTGAGAAGAGAAAGATTGTTGAACTTGACAGCAAGCTGTCTAACCGCTCTGTGAACGAAGGTTTCAGCGGTGGTGAGAAGAAGCGTAACGAGATTTTCCAGATGGCAATGCTCGAGCCGAAGCTCAGTATCCTGGACGAGACTGACTCTGGCCTCGACGTTGACGCGCTGCGCATTGTTGCCGAAGGCGTCAACAAGTTGCGCACACCGGAGTCGAGCTGCATCGTAATCACTCACTATGAGCGCCTGCTAGACATCATCAAGCCCGACATCGTTCACGTGCTCTATAAGGGACGCATCGTAAAGACCGCCGGTCCGGAACTGTCGAAGGAAATCGAGGCACGCGGATACGACTGGATTAAAGAAGAGGTGGACTGAATTTAATTCATAATTGGCTGATGCCGAACTTCGTTTCACAATTCATAATTCACAATTGGATTGCGCTGAACTTCGTTTCATAATTCACAATTCTTAATTCGTAATTTATAATTAATATACGGATGGATAGCGAAAAACAATATATAGACCTTTACAACCAGTGCCGCGATATGATATGCGCGCACAGCTCAGCGCCGCTCAACGCCGTGCGCGATGCTGCGTTCGACGACTTCAAGCGGATGGGATTCCCGACAAAGAAGGTCGAGAGATATAAATACACCGACATTCCGTCGCTATTTGAGCCCGACTACGGCCTTAACCTCAACCGCCTTAACATTCCGGTTGACCCGTATGAGGCTTTCAGATGTGACGTGCCTAACCTCAGTACATCGCTCTATTTCATAGTGAACGACGGCTTCTATGGCAAGTCTACGCCTAAGGGGCAGCCGCTTCCCGAAGGAGTGATTGTCGACTCGCTGGGCAAGGTGGCTGCCGAAAGGCCAGAACTGATAGAGAAATATTATGCCAAGCTGGCAAAGACTTCTGAAGACGGCATAACGGCTCTCAACACAATGCTGGCACAGGACGGACTGCTGGTTTATGTGCCTAAGGGTGTTGTGGTAAGCAAGGCCGTGCAGGTAATCAACATCCTGCGCTCTGACGTCGACCTGATGGTTAATCGCCGTGTGCTGATAATAGTGGAGGAGGGGGCTGAAATCAAGCTGCTCTTCTGCGACCATGCCGCCGACGACCGCCGTTTCCTCACCACGCAGGTTATCGAGGCTTATGTGGGCGACAATGCCGGACTTGACCTCTACTGCCTTGAGGAGACTCACGCAAAGAACGTTCGCGTGAGCAATCTGTTTATTGAGCAGCAGCGCAGCAGCAGAGTTAACCATAACATAATAACGCTGCACAACGGTATAACACGCAATCGCACAGACCTTGTGTTTGCAGGTGAGGGTGCCGAGTGTAACCTCAGCGGATGTGTTATAGCCGACAAGAAACAGCATGTTGACAACAATACGCTGATAGATCATCGCGTGGCTCACTGCACGAGCAACGAACTGTATAAATACGTTCTCGACGAGAGCGCCACGGGAGCCTTTGCAGGCCGAGTGCTGGTGCGTCATGGCGCACAGAAGACCGACTCGGTGATGCGTAACCAGAACCTCTGCTCAACCAAGGAGGCGCGTATGTACACGCAGCCGATGCTGGAGATATATGCCGACGACGTTAAGTGTGCCCACGGCAGCACCGTAGGTCAGCTCAACGATGCGGCCCTGTTCTACATGCGTCAGCGCGGCATCGGCCTTAAGGAGGCCAAGCTCCTGCTTGAGTTTGCCTTCGTCAACGAGGTCGTAGACGGCATAAAGCTCGAGCCGCTCCGCGACCGTCTGCATTATCTCGTAGAGAAACGCTTCCGCGGCGAACTCAACAAGTGCGAGGGATGCAAGCTGTGCAGATAAAATTCGGTAGTTAGAAGTAGTTAAAGGAGTTAGAGTAGTTAAAGTCATTACCTTTGTTGATGTCGTCATTCTTTATGTAACAATGTTGACTGGAATTTGGCTTTGGCTGCTCTAATTCTGAAAATAAGCTCGGATACTTGCATGTTTTCATCTCTTGCAATATAAAGTTTCAAGGCTTGTTCGCTTTAACTGCTCTGACTTCTCTAATTTACTGAATATTCTCGTTAGTCTTTGGCCACGTTACTTTGTATAAAATTATTTAGGCTATTGACTTTAACTACTCTAACTCCTTTAACTACTTTAACTCCTAAAAAAGTATGTTCGACGTAACCAAAATAAGAGAAGACTTCCCGATACTCAGCCGTAAGGTTTACGACCGTCCGCTGGTATATCTCGACAACGGCGCAACAACGCAGAAGCCGCTGTGTGTGCTCGATGCCATGCGCGAAGAGTATCTCAATGTCAATGCAAACGTACACCGCGGCGTGCATTATCTTTCGCAGCAGGCAACCGACCTGCACGAACAGGCACGCGAGAAGGTGCGCAAGTTTATCAATGCAGGTTCGGTTAACGAAATAATCTTCACGCGCGGAACCACCGAGAGCCTTAACCTTGTGGTTTCGTCGTTCTGCGACGGCTTTATGAGCGAGGGCGACGAGGTTATCGTGTCCGTCATGGAGCATCATTCCAACATCGTGCCGTGGCAGCTTCAGGCAGCGCGCAAAGGCATATCGCTGCGCGTGATACCGATGAACGACAAAGGCGAACTGCTGCTCGACGAATACGAAAAGCTGTTTACTGAGCGCACTAAGATAGTCAGCGTTACGCATGTAAGCAATGTCCTCGGAACGGTAAACCCTGTTAAGGAGATTGTGCGCATAGCCCACGAGCACGGCGTTCCCGTCATGGTCGACGGTGCACAGAGCACTCCTCACTTTGCCGTTGACGTGCAGGACATCGACTGCGACTTCTTTGCCTTCAGCGGACATAAGATGTATGGTCCTACAGGCGTAGGCGTGCTATACGGAAAGGAAGACTGGCTCGACCGCATGCCGCCGTATCAGGGCGGAGGCGAGATGATAGAGAGCGTAAGCTTCGAGAAGACCGTGTTTGAGCATCTCCCGTTTAAGTTTGAGGCCGGCACGCCCGACTATGTTGCCACTCACGGCCTTGCCACCGCCATCGACTATATCAGTTCGATAGGCATCGACAACATATCGCGCCATGAGCAGGAACTCACAAGATATTGCATGGAGCGGATGCAGGAGATAGACGGCATCAGACTCTTCGGCACGGCCAATGATAAAGACGCCGTGGTTTCGTTCCTCGTAGGCGACATCCACCATCTCGACATGGGCACGCTGCTCGACCGTCTCGGCATAGCCGTTCGCACCGGTCACCACTGCGCCCAGCCACTCATGATACGTCTCGGCATACAGGGCACGGTGAGAGCCTCGTTTGCCATGTATAACACAAAGCAGGAGATAGACGTTCTTGTTGAAGGAATAAAGCGCGTAAGCAAGATGTTCTGACACTCAATAGAAATTTGCATGTCATAAATGCAGAATATCGAAAATATGTTTGGTAGGCATAAATGACATGACTTTTCCTGTATAATATTACATATAAGCTATATACAAAAGCCCCGCCATGACTTGAAGTGCAAGTCTTGGCGGGGCCTTTTCTATTTATTTCAGCTTGTCACTTATATAAAAGCTTTATAGCTAAATATTAAGCAACGTCAGCTGTGTTATCATTTATTTCAGCTTCAATGTATTTGCGTCAACTGGAGCAGCGATGAAGTTCTTGGCATGGCCTGCTGTAACCGACTTAACAGGATTGTTGATCTTGTTAATATTTTTGAGACTTGTTGTGCCATGTCTCATAATCATTGAAGCTCCATTGCTTGACGGAGTGAATGTCTCAAGTGCACCGCCTAACCAGCCATAGCTGTTGTTGTCGTTGACATAATACATCAATCCAAATACAAATGTATTATTCTCGTCGATGAAGCTATATGTTGTACCATTATCGATTATTTCTGTGGCATTGGTAACAAGTACATTGCCATAGCCAGTCTGAGAATCAACGCCGGTGTTTACATCGCTGAAGGTTATGATGCCGTTGCTGTCAACATTAAATTCAAATGAAAGGTTCTCCATAAGCCACGGTTCTAGTTTATAGTGGTTAGGATCGTTCTGGTCAACATATAGAGTTGTTGAGTAAGAACCGTCACCAAATGGATTACCTACCGGATTATTGTTTTCGTCAATAACGAAGTTAGGATAATAGTTCTGGTTGTATGTTCCGGTGCTATATGCAGTCCAGTTGGCAGAGCCAGAACCACCTGTGTCGAATGTGAAAGCTGTAGAAGAATGAGCTTTCATCTCGCCCTCAGAATCGTAAGCAATAACAATCATGTTATATTTTCCGCTTTCTGAGATAGCAACTTTGACCTCTGAAGTAGCCTTTATCTCGTTAGCTTCGATTGTGCCTTCATTAACAGCGTTTATGATTTCGTTTACGTCGTCACCGTCAGCTGCAACCAAATATTTTGCTGATGCTACATCAGCACCTAGAGTGATAGTGCCCTGTGCATAGTTGTTTCCTGCAACATCAGTGAAGCGGCCTGAATAAGTAAATGATGTAGAATAGTCAGTAATCTCATATCCAGGAAGAGCTACAGCCAGATCAGAGCTGTTCGCATAATACATAGGATTCATCGAACCGTCAAAGTTGGCAAGCAAGCAGTTCTCAGGGAATGTTATTATGCCATCCTCCAGTTTACCGAACAGTTCAGGAACGTTAGCCTTGACAGCGTCGAGACTGTTACCGTTAAGCAGATAGTAATAAACATAACTGAACACATGGAGTGCTCCCTGGCCGTCAGCGCTCATGCCATCGTCAAGTCCGGTATAGAAGTCGCCGTCAATGTAAACATAGTTAGGGTCAGTTGCATCTATGACAATGCTTGTGCTTGTCTCGCCGGTCCATTTGAATACAGGGCTGTCTACATCTACGTATGTATTGTAGAATTCTGTTCCAGCTCCATAAGGAGCTATTACACGGTATTTGCCAGGTGTAAGAACATTCTCCTGAACCTCAACCTGATATGTCATGACATCAAGTCCATATAAGCTGGCAACAATACCATCGCGGAAGTAACCCTTGTTGGCCATTGTCTTCCATTCAGACAGACCAGCTGCGAAAGTGTAAGTAGAAGCACCATAAGGAGTTGTATACTGTGCATCCTTGATAGCAACAGTGATGGTGTCATATTTACCATACTCGATAGCTGAAGGATCATAGTTTACATTGATGTAAGCAACAGAGTCGCCATCGTTGAAAGTAACCTCAGAAGAAACCTGATATTTGCTGTTCTCAGGAACTGTAACCTCGATAGGCACAGTAAGCGCACCGCTGCGCTGTATACGGTTTACAGGTATCTGAATGCTGCTCTGATTTGAATTCAGCTCAACAGTAGAAGAAAGAGCATTGCTGAAATAAATCTGCTCACCCTCTGCTACGGCTGGGGTATATTCATACTCGTCTGTACAAGATCCCAGCGAGAAAGCCAGAACAGAGACGAGAAGCATTGTGCAATAATTGAATATTCTTTTCATAATGATAATTCGTTTTTATGGTTTTTATTGACCAATCCAAGGTGTATAAGTTGAACTTGGGTTAGGATTGTTGTAACCGCTGAGTCCGGCATTGCCGTTCTCCTCAGAAAGTACAAATGCCCAGTTCATCCAGCAAGGACGTGTGGTAGTGTTGTAACGCTCGTCTTCAGAGTGGTTCGTGCCAGCATATCCGCGTACTACAGGATAGTTCAGACGTTTGATATCAAAGAATGTCTGACCCTCGCCCCAAAGTTCGATACGCTTCTGGAATACTATTTCCTCAACAACATCGTCGGTAGAGCTTGCCTTGCAAGAATACTTAGAGTCGCGGTAAGTCTTCATGAACGACTCGAGGAGTTGCTTTCCGCGTGCTGCATCCTGATGAGCAGCAGCCTCAGCCTCGATGAAGTACATTTCCTCAACGCGCATCAGAGGATAGTCAGTAACACATGCGATAGAATAAGTATCAGTGTTGCCTTCGCCCGGACGGAACTTGAGTGACGCATAGTCAGGAAGTTCTGCTCCAAGAGCATTGTCTACGTAAGTGTTCTTTCCGTACAGAGGAGAGCCAGAAGGAGCTTTCCACATAAGCTTACGCCAGTCGCTGTCGCGCAGACGCTGATACATGCTTGCATCAATCATGATAGGAGATGCAGCAGTAGATCCATAACCGAAGTATGTCTCGCAGCTCAGGAATGAAGTCCAGTTGGCAAGGTTGCTGTAAAGAGACTCCTTGGTCTGCTGTGAAGCCCACATCCATTTTGTACCGTCGTTGAATCCGGTAGTAGTGTTCAGGGCGTCAGTCTCAGTCATAGGTGAGGTTGTAGCATTATCAATAGCCAAACGTGCATACTTCTCAGCCATAGGATAATTCTCTGTCCACATGTACAGACGTGCATAAAGTCCATAAACAGCGTCGAGGTGAGGCAGAGTCTTGTCAGACAGATTCAGGTATCCTATCCATTTCTCCGCTCTCTGCAGGTCGTTGAGAATGAAGGCAACCATATCGTCCTTCTTGGCACGAGGATTGTTGCGTGCCTCAGCCTCTGTGGTGTTCTCGTCAACGATAGGCAGTGTAAGGCCTGTGATGTCGTTGCCTTCAGGGCTTACAGGCTGTGTCTTGTCATTTTCGAGGAATTCATACTCACGTGCCATGTCCAGATAAATCATTGCGCGGTAAGCATAGCCGGCAGCAAGATATCCGAGCTGCTCGTTAGTTGCGTTTGTTGAGTCAACGGCAGCAATAAGGTTGTTAGATGTTGAAGCCAGTTTCATCTGGTAGTTCCACAGATACTGTGTGTTCCTATACAGGCGGTCGATGTAAAGCAGTGTGGCCCAGCCCGAGAACTGGTTATAGTCACTGTAAACATGAGCAACATCCTGTGTCATACAGTCGCGGATGTGCATCATTGCACCATAACCGAAGGCCCAGTCAACACGGGTTGTTCCGAAATAGTTGGCATTGAGATAAGCCGGAATAGCCATCAGAAGTCCCTTTGTGGCAACAGCAGACTGCTGAACCTGGTCCTCGGTGGCACCGCTCGTAGGCTGAGTCTCATCTATACAGCTGGTCAGTGATGTTGATGAAACGGCCATCAGGACCAGACTTAATCCGTATATTAATATCTTTTTCATGTTTTTATTCCGTTTTTATTTTTAGCTTAGAATGTAACTGTCAAACCTCCAGAGATTGTGCGGATAGGTGAGTAATATGCATTAGATGTGCCACCTGACAAGCTCTGACGAGGATCAAGTCCCTGACGTTTAGACCAGAGCCAGAGGTTTGCACCTGTAACATATACGCGCAGCTTGCTTATACCAATCTTAGATGTGAGGTTGCTGGGCAGAGTGTAACCAATGTTAACGTTCTGCAGGCAGAGATATGACGCACTTGTCAAGAATCTGTCAGACTGATAGTTTGTATACTGGTCGTTGTACTGCAGACGAGGAATATTGGTGTTAGTGTTCTCAGGAGTCCATGCGTTCAGGATGTCAGAGTGGAACTGGTATCCCTTGCTTGTACCCATTGCGCTTGCGTAAGAAGAATCGTAAACCTGACCGCCGAGCTGATATGTGAAGTCGGCAGAGAAGTCGAAACCTTTGTAAGAGAAGCGTGTGCCGAAACCACCATAGGCATCAGGAAGAGCTGTTCCGCAGAGGTGCATTGTAGCTGTACTCGGGTCGGTCACTTTCTCTTGGCCTGTTACGTTTCCATTCTCATCTGTAACGTCTTTCCAATACAGAGCCTCGCCTGTCTCAGGATCTACACCGGCGTATTTAGGCAGATAGAATGTATAGATAGGCTCGCCTTCGCCATAGAAGTAGTTGCCACTGCTATAGCCTTCAACGCCGTCGATTGTGTATGTCTTGTTCTCAGCAGGCATAGAGGTGATTTCGTTCTTGTATGCTGTAAAGTTTACGTTAACGCCCCACTCCAAATCCTTTGTACGGATGATAGTTCCGTCGAGTTCAATCTCGATACCCTGGTTAGTCATATCACCGATGTTGTCATAGTAGCCGCTGTATCCGAACGAAGGAGGCAGTGTGAACCATGCAAGCATGTCGCTGGTCTTGCGATAGAAGTACTCGATACCACCGGCAAGACGTCCGCGGAAGAGTGAGAATTCGAAACCTGTATTGAAGTTGCCGCTCTTCTCCCAAGAGATAGTCTCGTTACCCTTTGTTGTAGAAGGAACGAAAGAGATGCTGCCGTTAGAATCCTGAATTGTGTAGGTGTCGGTGTAGAGGTAGTTGCCGATGTTGTCGTTACCTTGCTCACCGTAAGAAGCCTTGAACTTCAACTCGTCAACCCAAGAAGCGTTGAACCATTTTTCCTTGCTGATGATCCATGCACCACCAAATGACCAGAAGTTACCCCAACGGTGATCCGGGTGGAAGCGTGAAGAAGCATCACGACGATAAGAAACTGAACCGAAGTACTTGTTGTCGTAGTTATACTGTGCACGACCGAAGAAACCTTCAGTGTTGTAGTCAGTTGTATAAGAATCCATTGTACCGTCAGTGATAGCACCAGAAAGTTCTGTATTTGTCAAAGAGAAGATGTTTGTTCTTGAAGCTACGAGCACATAGCCACGTGTGCGGTAATACTCATGACCGAGCATAACCTCTACGTCGTGCTTGCCGAACAGACGATGCCAGTTGAGCAACTGCTGGTAGTTGTAAGCCCATGTACGTGTGTGATATTTTGCAATGCTGCCACCCATAGACGCAGTCTGTCCGAACAGGTTCTGAGATGTGTTTGTCTGGCGTGACTCGTCAAGCATTATGCTGTTTGTCGATGTGAACTTGAAGTCTTTCAAGAAACGGATTTCAGCAGCTCCGACAGCGTTGAGGGCATTACCTTCGATATTGTCGGTGTTAAGCTGGATGTCGCTGAACGGGTTAGCCTGTGTGTAAACAGGACGTGAAATGCCGATGACGTCACCGTCTCCATAGTCGTAAGTAGGAAGACCTGTAGACTGGTTAATTATGATGTTTCCATTGCCGTCGCGTACATAGATAGGATAGATAGGAGCAACGTTGTTGACGGCGAAGAGGTTTCCTGAGTCAGAGCTTGAACCGTCGTTGCCGAGGTAGTTAGAGTTAGAGTGGGTGTAGCTCATGTTACCAGAGAGCTTGAACCAGTCTCTAAGCTGATAGTCTGCCTTCAGACGGCCGGTGAAGCGCTCATAGTCAGAGTTCATCGTGATACCCTCGTTGCTCAGATAGTTGGCAGAACCATAGAAAGAGCCCTTGGCATTGCTGCCTGTACCAGTAATAGTGTACTCTTGGCGCAGGCCATTCTGATAAGAGGCGTCACGCCAGTCGTCAGGCAGCAATGTATACTGATTGCCGTTGTAGCTGATTACGCGGCCGAGTGTTGCGTTAGGGTTGAGTCTGCCGTTCATGCCTATCAGTGTCTGTCCTTCGGGCACAGTGTAAACGTTATATCCAAGACCGTACGCATTGTTGGCTGTAAGATTTTCGTTTGCCCACTGATATGCCTGATTTGCGCTATATCCGAGTTTGTCCTGTGCATAGTTGTTCAGTGCTGTGTACCACAGCTCGTAGTATTTTGCTGGATTGTTTACGTAATTGTATTCAGGAAGCGCCTTTGAGTTAGAGCCCCACTTAGCGTCGACAGTGATTGAGGAAGTACCCTCGCGGCCGCTTTTTGTTGTGATGATGACAACACCATTGGCACCACGCGCACCGTAAAGAGCCGCAGAGGCTGCATCCTTCAGGACGGTCATTGAGGCGATGTCCTGATTGCTTATTGAGTTCATGTCGCCGTCGTAAGGAGCACCGTCGAGAATAATCAACGGGTCGTTACCGGCATTAATGGAGCTGACACCGCGGATGCGGATGCTGAAGCTCTCCTGACCAGGCTGTCCTGTAGATGAATTAATCTGCACACCCGAAACCTTACCGGTAAGAGCGTCAACCGGGTTTGCAACAGAACTCTTGGCAATGTCCTCCGACTTTACAACCGCTGCAGAACCGGTGAAGGCTGATTTCTTAGCCGTACCGTAAGCAACGACCATCACCTCGTCGAGGTTGGTCTCGTCAGGAGCGAGCACCACGCGTACGCTGTTGCCCTTTACCGTTACGTCCTGATCAACCATGCCGACATAGGTTACTTTCAGCTTGTTGTGCCCTGCGGGCATGCTGATAGAGAACTTACCGTCAGCGTCTGTCACGGCACCGGCGCTGGCGCCCACAACGCGGACAGTAGCACCGATAATCGGCTGACCGTCCTCCTGAGACACCACGGTTCCCGTAACTGCTGTTTGTGCCAGTGCCATTCCCAGTGACAGGAACAGGCAGGCCAAAATCATAGTTAGTCTTTTTTTCATAAATACTCTCTAATTAAATAAATAAATTATACTTTTGTTACAATATGCAAAAATAAAGATTATTTCATAAAGTCCAAAAAATGAAAGAAAAAAAAGTGGGTTTAAGCCGGGTTTTTAACATAAATCTGACAGAATCACATAAAAATTCATGTAAAATGAAACTTTGAGTGTTATTTTACTTTCATTTTGATTTGTATATAAAGTGTATATACACCACTTCTTGACTTTTAGAATGCATCAAAATAAAGGCAATTTACACCTGAACATTCATATAAATAAATTTAAATCTATATGCATAAATAATTAATTATATGCTTGCATTATGTTTATTCGCACATTTTTTGAGTTAAAATTTTACACTTTAAATAATGCTTAATATCTGTTTCGTCTATGTTGACATGCAAATATTTAAGATATTATGCACAAAATGCATGTAAATTGCTTATTTACTGATATTTAATATCGCCCGGCAGACATTATGACACAAAACTATTTCAATACATCAAATAATGCAGGCAGTAATTATGGTTCATTGTATATATAATAAGGTGTAATTAACTTAATTATAACAATATTGGATAAATATGCAATATTTTCTGCATAAATATAAATAAAGCACTGACAAAATGTAAGCAAAAACGATTCAATATGGCATAATGTAAACGCAAACACAGAGCAGAATGTCAACAAAAAGTATTATATAAAGTTTAAAATTATAGTATTTTAGCACTGCCTCAAACACTCGGCAGCCACATTTCATGCCACATTCCTATACAGAAATTTTAGTTTCATAGCGCAAAAAACAGCAAAGACAGATTACATTATCAATAACTTTTTGACGCAATGAAATATGGATTTATTTCAATATGTAGCTCCGGACAAGCAAAATCATGACTTATAATCATAAAGTTTTCTGCTATAAATTATGCAAAACAGATTTGACATTACTTACCACAAAACTGCGACTACCGATAAAATAACGCTGAGCAAGCCTTTGCAACGCCACATGACACAACGTTTCCACAAGACTTTTATATAGGCACAAAATGCAAGACGACATAACATCCTGACCATTTAAAATCAATATGCTAATTTAAACAGCAGGCAAGCTCCATACAGGCAGAAGCCTCTGTTAGATACAAAAAGCCATGTTTCATCGTGCAAAAGCATACATATTGCACGCCAAAAAGCCATGTTTCGCAAAGACATAAGCAAGCTTTTACGTAATCGGGATCTTACTTATAATAAGTTTTCGCAGAAACTCGTCACTCGTCACAATCGGCCATAATTCATTGACAAACAAGCTATTACGATGTGACGAGTTAAAACATCAACTCGTCACGGCACAGTTAATCAACGCAAGTGTGACGAGTCAAGGGACACAACTCGTCACACCATATTCAACTGACAGTCAGCATTTTACCCGTCGATGTGACGAGTGACGAGTTTCTATCGAAAACTTTTTTATCCTGTAGCTATATGTCCTTTCCTAATTTGGGTTGCCCTCAAAGAGCCTTTTCACTGATTAAAGTTGACTTCTGTTAAACATATGACTATTATTGATTGACTCTGGCATTAACAGAAAATTTTACTTCCACAGGTGACAGGACAGCCATCAGCAGACATAAGTGCCGCAGCAATAAACCTTTGGATAATTATGTAACTTATTTATTTATTTAATTAGAGAGAGTATTTATGGAAAAAAGACTAACTATGATTTTGGCCTGCCTGTTCCTGTCACTGGGAATGGCACTGGCACAAACAGCAGTTACGGGAACCGTGGTGTCTCAGGAGGACGGTCAGCCGATTATCGGTGCTACTGTCCGCGTTGTGGGCGCCAGCGCCGGTGCCGTGACAGACGCTGACGGTAAGTTCTCTATCAGCATGCCCGCAGGGCACAACAAGCTGAAAGTAACCTATGTCGGCATGGTTGATCAAGACGTAACGGTAAAGGGCAACAGCGTACGCGTTGTGCTCGTTCCGGATCAGACCAACCTTGACGAAGTGATGGTCGTTGCTTACGGTACGGCTAAGAAATCAGCCTTCACCGGTTCTGCAGCGGTTGTAAAGTCGGATGACATCGCGAAGATTTCAAGCTCTAACGCAATGTCTGCACTTAGCGGTAAAGTATCTGGTGTGCAGATCAACTCTGCTACAGGTGCTCCTGGTCAGGAGAGCTTCAGCATCCGCATCCGCGGTATCAGCTCTATCAACGCCGGTAACGACCCGCTGATCATAGTAGACGGTGCTCCTTACAACGGAGATATCAACAACCTTAACCAGAACGATATCGCTTCAATGACCGTCCTGAAGGATGCTGCCTCTGCAGCTCTTTACGGTGCGCGTGGTGCCAACGGTGTTGTCATCATCACAACAAAGAACGGCCGCGAGGGTACTTCTTCAATCACTGTTGACGCTAAGTGGGGTGCTAACACACGTGGCGTAGAGTTCTACAATACAGTAGAAAGTCCTGCCGGATATTATGAGGCATACTATCAGTCATTGAAGAACTATCGTACAAATCTCGGCGACGACGCTGCAACAGCTCACAGATGGGCTCTGGACAATATGTTTGCAGGCGGTTATAACCTTGGCTATAACGTTTACACTGTTCCTGAAGGACAGGACTTCATCGGCCCGAACGGAAAACTGAACCCTAACGCAACACTCGGCCGCGTTGTTAACGTTAATGGCACAGAATACCTGCTCTATCCTGATTCATGGCGCGACGCTGCTTATCAGACTGGTGTACGTCAGGAGTATAACGTTACTGCTACAGGAAGCAACGACAAAGGTTCTTTCTATGGTTCTGCAGGTTATCTGAAGAACGAAGGTATCAGTATCGGTTCTGACTATGAGCGTTTCACAGGCCGTCTGAAGGCTGACTACCAGCTCAGACCTTGGCTGAAACTTTCTGGTAACTTCAACTATGCTCACTATAAGGCTAACTCATTGTCTGGAGATGGTGAAAGCACCACTGGCAACGTGTTTATGGTTAAGGATATGGCTCCTATCTATCCTCTGTACGTCCGTGACGCAGCAGGCAACATCCTGCAGGATTCTAAGACAGGTCTCGCTATGTACGACTGGGGTGATGGCACTGTAACTGGTCTTACACGTCCTGTAATGACAGGTTCTAACCCTATCTTCGCAAATAACTTCGACAAGAATGAGAACGAGGGTAACAGCCTCGACGCTACTGGTACAGCTGAAATCCGTTTCCTCGAGGACTTCAAGTTCACATCAGCTAACACTGTGATGCTCGATGAGACAAGATTTACAAGTACGATGAACCCGTTCTATGGTCAGTTCGCTGCCAACAACGGTTCTATTCAGAAAACACACGTACGTACATGGGCTTACAACTACCAGCAACTCTTGAACTGGCATCACCTGTTCGACAAGCACGACGTAGAGGTTATGCTCGGTCATGAGTACTATCGTACACGTTATTATTATTTGTCAGCATCTAAGAACAATATGTTCTCTGTATTCAACGATGAGTTGGCTGGTGCTGTTAACACAGGTTCTATGAACTCTTACACAACTGACTACAACGTTGAGGGTTGGTTCGGACGCGTTCAGTACAACTATGACAACAAGTACTTCGGATCACTTTCTTATCGTCGTGATGCCTCTTCACGCTTCCACCCGGATCACCGCTGGGGTAACTTCTGGTCATTAGGTGGTGCATGGATCATCAGCAAGGAAAAATGGTTCAATGCTCCTTGGGTTGACGAGTTGAAGTTCAAGGCTTCTTATGGTGAGCAGGGTAACGATAACATCGGCAGCTACCTCTACACAGATACATACAGCATTGTTCCTTCTGGCGATGGCGCTGGCGTGAAACCTTCTTCAACTAAGGGTAACGAGACTATTACTTGGGAAAAGAACGGTAACTTCAATACAGGTTTCGAATTCTCATTCTTCCGCGGACGTCTTGCCGGTAGCATCGAGTACTTCTATCGTCGTACAAGCGATATGTTGGCATTCTTCGCACTTCCTGCTTCTTCAGGCTGGAGCGGATACTATGACAACGTAGGTAACATGCAGAACATGGGTGCTGAAGTTGAACTCGACGGAACACTGATCCGTACAAAGGACTTCGAGTGGGGACTCAACCTTAACTTCACTGCTTATAAGAACGAAATCACATCTATCGCTGATAAGAACAAGACTCAGACTGTTGAGGGTTCTGAAGGTTATGCAAGCGGTAGCTACTTCTATGGTGAAGGCGAGTCACTCTATACATTCTACATGCCTAAATATGCAGGTGTTGACGAGAACGGTAAGTCTATGTTCTATAAAGACAAGCTGGATGAAAACGGAAACATAATTGGCCGTGAGACAACAACAACTCCGGGTGAAGCTACATACTATCTCTGTGGTACAGCTCTTCCATGGGCATACGGAGGTTTCGGAACACGCTTCTCTTACAAAGGCTTCGACCTCGCTGTTGACTTCAACTATCAGCTTGGCGGTCAGATCTACGATTCAGACTATGCCGGCATGATGGGTATCACCAGCAGCGGTAGAGGCCATGCTATCCACGCTGACTTGCTGAACTCTTGGACAGAAGAGAATCCTAATACAAACATACCTAAGCTGGTTATCGACGATACAAGTGCAACAACCACTTCAGACCGCTTCTTGACAAGTGCTTCTTACCTGAGCCTGCAGAACCTCAACTTTGGTTACACATTCCCGACAAAGATGACAAGCAAGGTAGGTATAGGCAAGCTTCGTGTTTACCTTACAGCTACAAACTTGTGGTTGTGGTCTAAGCGTCAGGGACTTGACCCACGCCAGAGCATTACTGGTGGTGCTTCTTCTGCATATTACTCTGCAATGCGCACAATTTCAGGTGGTATTTCTGTAACATTCTAAAAACATTTAAAAAAACAAATTGAACATTATGAAAAGATTCATGACAATATGCCTTGGTGCAGCTTTAACTCTGATGACTTCAATGTCATTCACAAGCTGTATCGACGAGGTTGAGCCCACAGACGGTGCGTCAGACGGCCAGGTTACGGGCTCAGAATCAGCGGTGGCGTCATTGGTTAGCGGTCTTAACTCATACGCTACAAATATTTGGAACTCATCAAGCTTCCCCGCAAGTTTCGGTTATCCTGCATTGATGATAATCCGTGACATTCAGTCAGGTGAACTTGCTTATGGTGATAATGCCAATGGATGCCTATTCCTTAACTGGCTTGGTGACACCTATGTGTCACGTGAGTATCTGGTAAACCAGTTCTTGTGGTATTATCAGACACAGTATGCTGGCGCTGCTACTAACGCTATTGAAAAGATTGATACTCTTGCCAGCGATGCCAACAAGGGTTACTATGCTGCAGCTCTGGCTTATCGCGCAATGCTTTATATCGATATGGCACGCGAGTATGAGTGGTTGCCCAACGACATCACTCAGGGTGTCAGCCCCGAAGGAAATGACATCACAGGTCTTACAGTGCCTATCGTTAAGGAGGGCATGACAGAGGAGCAGTGGCAGAACAATCCTCGTGCAAATAAAGCAGATATGGCTGCCTTCATCCTTGGCGACCTTCAGAAGGCTGCAAGCATGATTGGCTATCTTGACGACGCAAGCAAGACAATGCCTCATCTCGACTGTATCTATGGTTTGATGGCACGTTGCTATATGTGGCTTGAGGATTATCCTAACGCTGAGAAGTATGCACGTCTGGCTATCGACAACTCAACATCTGCACCTGTAACACAGGCACAGGCTCTTAACACAACATCTGGTTTCAACGACCTGAGCCAGTGGATGTGGGGTACACAGTACTACACTGGTTACGTTAACAACCTTTACTGCTGGACAGCAAATATGTGTAACGAAATCAGCTATGGTTACACTGGTACACAGCTCGGTTGCTATGTTCAGATTGACGCTAACATGTATAACCGTATCAGCGACGGCGACTGGCGTAAACTCCTGTGGAAAGCTCCTGAAGGAACATCTCTCGACGGCAAGAACCAGTTCATCAGCGCTGAAGTTGGAGCTCAGCTCCCTGGATATGCTTCATTGAAGTTCCGTCCGGGCGGTGGTAGCATCAATGACTACACTGTAGGTAACGTTGTAGGTGTTCCGTTCATGCGTATTGAGGAAATGTACTTCATCGAGGCTGAAGCTGCTGCACACAGCGACCAGGCTAGAGGCAAGGAGCTTCTTGAGTCATTCATGAAGCGTCACCGTAACCCGAACTACACATGCCGCGCTGCTGATGTTATCGACGAAATCGTATTCCAGAAGGCTGTTGAACTTTGGGGTGAAGGTCAGTACTTCTTTGATGTTAAGCGTCTGAACAAGACTGTTACAAAGAACTACAACGGCTCTAACCACACAGCACCTTATCTGTATAACACAACGACTCGTCCTTCATGGATGAACTGGCAGCTGAGCCGTCTGGAAGAGATGAACAACAGCGGAGTAACGGGATACAACAACCCGACACTCGCAGATCAGCCTTATGCTAAATAAATTAATAAATAAGTAATAATAAAACAGAAAATATCATGAACAAGATATTCAAACATTCCATGATGCTCCTCTTTTCGGCACTGGCACTCGTGCTGGGCTCATGTACCGAAGAGTTTGAGTACACAGGAGCAACGATCGAAGGAGAGCAGGTGTATTTCAGCAATGCGCTTTCTTCAACCGTGAACCTCGATCCTAATGCCAGTGAGGTGAAAATACCGGTAAACCGCATCCAGCGTACCGGTGAGCTCACTGTAAACTTCAATGTAACTACATCTGAAAACTGTGCAGTTAGTGTTCCTTCTTCTGTAACATTTGCTGACGGCGACTCTGTAGCATATCTGACTGTTACTTACGATCCTCAGACAATACAGATGGGTCACTTTGATGATGTTACTGTAGCTATTGCAGATGCTAACTATACAACTCCTTACGGAAGTTCATCTTATACATTCACTATCGGACTGTCTGAGTGGAACTCAATCGGTACAGGACTTTATCGCGATGCAATCTATCCGGGCTTCTATGGCGCAGATCAGCTGACTTACAACGTAGAGATTCAGGAGAACATCCTGAAACCGGGTTACTACCGTATCGTAACTCCTTATGGACCTGGCACAACATTCTATAACACTTATGTTGCTACAGGTATGATGGCATGGGCTAACAAGGATAACACAAGCCTGGTTATCAACGCAACAGATCCTAACTTCGTTTATGTAACAGGCGACTTCTATCCTGGCACAGACGATGGTATGGCTTCTCAGGGATATGGTGTAATGCACTTGTTCAGCATCGTTGACGAGTATATTAAGGAGGGTAACAGCCTTGAGGATATCAAAGCAGCTAAACCGGATCTCTTCGGAACTCTGAAAGACGGTATGATCACTCTGCCTCAAGTGTGCATCTATGTAAACTTCGACGATTCATTCACTCCGCTTGGCTATCTTGACACAACAGGTTGGGCAATTGCTCTGCCGGGCAGCGAATTTACTGACTACTCTTCTTCGTTCACATACAAAGGCCGTTTCACAGACGTTGCAGGCAACAACTACGCTGAGGGTACTATCACTCTTGGTGAGGATGTAGCTAACGCAAAATATGTATTGGCTGCTGACGGTGACGATATCAATGCTATTGTTGAAGCTATCGCTGACGGTTCTCTCGAGGCAACAGGTATCACTGAAAGCGGTGATGTAAGCATCCAGATAGCAGAAGGTGGTAAGTATACAATGGTTATCGTTACATTCGATGCTGAAGGCAACATGAGAAGCAGCTCTGCTACAACATTCACATTCAGCACTGGTGGCGGTTCAGGTACTGCTAACTGGCAGCCTGTAACTTCTGGTACATACGATCAGAACTACTTCCCGAACTTCATCACTGACGAGGGCGGTCAGCCGGTAGGTAACCCGTTTGGTGACGGTACATATTCAACAACTCTCTATGTTGACGGTAACGACCAGACTCACTACAAACTTGAGCCTTGGCTGACACAGGAAGGTAGCCTTGAATTCACTCTCGACGATAGAGGTATCATCTCATTCGATGTCATCGATACAGGCGTAGACTCTCAGACAGGTTACGGTAATGTGCTTGTTGTAAACGCTAACGACATGTTCGCTGATAATCCTAACTATCCGTTCAGCTTCTATGCTGAGGAAGGTATCTTCGCATTCGGTATGATGTATTATGTTAACATGAACGGCCAGCAAGGCTGGATGGGTGGTGCAACAGAAACATTCACTCCGTCACAGAGCGGTGCTCCTTCAATGGTTAAGATGCCGGCTGCTAAGAAAGGTGTTAAGAGTTATAAGGCTGTCAAGGGTGTTAAGAAAGTGCTCAATGCTAAAGTTGACAGAAGCTATGACTCTAAGTTCTTCAGCAACAGAGGACTGACTATCAAGAAATAATGTGATGAATGCTGTGAGTCAAGTTCTTCACTGTAAGACTTGACAATACTACAGACATCATTAAATAACAAGAAAGGCCTTGCCTGACCAATGTGTCGAGGCAGGGCCTCTTGTTTTTTGATATAATTATAATAATACAAGTATTGTCATTCGGGATAAAACATTCTCAGATGAGTGAGATATATAGTGCTATAAATGTTAAGAATTTGTCTGTTTTTAGTATTTGTATCTCATCAGATATGTGCTTTTTCGCCTCTTGATTCGCCCTTTCAGATGGGACAGACGACAGTCTCTCCTCATAAAAACTTATTTATGAGAAGGAAAAAATATTTTTGCTGACGCATGTTAAATATAAGAATTTACTATTATATTTAATTTAACACATATTAGATTTGGCTTAATGTTAGCGGCCGTGATAATCAGTCTACCAAGGCAAATTATGAAATCAATAAATTTAGGGGTTTAATAATATTCTAGTAATCCTTTGGGATTCAGACTGTACGCTTGACATACTAATCAGTTCTGTACGTTGGGTCTGTTGGCATCGGTCTTTGCTGATGCGTCAAGAATTATCTTACAGACTTTAGCATCTTGTCAATGCATTTGCGCTTTTGGCCCATGTCCGGGTGGACATACAGATTAAGCGTCGTGCTTACGCTTGAGTGGCCGAGAATTGAACTTACAGTCTTGTAGTCGCAGTTGCTCTCTATACATCGTGTTGCAAAGGTATGTCTCAGACCGTGGAACTTCATTGCGGGCAAATTCAGCTTGCTCATGAAGCGTTTATAGTAGTGACGGTAAATTCGTGGCTCAAGCGGCTTTTCGGTGTTAGTCAATACGAAGTATGTGCTGTTGACAAGACCAATAATCGGCTTCAGCAGCCGTAGTAAATCGCCGCTTATGGGTATGTCGCGTATTGAACTGGCTGACTTTGGCGTGCTTATAATGAGCTTTGTGTATTTATGTCCGTCTTCTATGACATAAACCCGCTCAATGGTGCGGCGTATGCAGATTGTCTGAGTCTTTACGGATATGTCGCTCCATTTAAGCGCGCAGATTTCTCCGATGCGCAGTCCGGTGCAAAGACAGATATACAGACCAAGGTTCTTGAACGAGAAATGTGATTTCAGAAATGTCATAAGCTTTCGCTGTTCGTTAATAGTAAGAACCTGAAACTCGTGTCTCTCTGCTGTTGTCGGGAACTTGATGTCCCATTCGCAATGTTCGAGCCATCCTTGCCGTGTCCCGTAGGCCACAATCATCTTCAGCACGAGCAGTATGTCTCTCACTGTGCGCTGGCTTAAGCCTGCCTTCAGTTTGTCAAGAACAAACTGCTGAACGTTGCTCTCTTTTACCGAGTGCATGTCGCCAAGCACCGGCAAAATGTGCTTCTCGGCATTGGTTACATAAGTGGCAAACGTCGATTCCTTGACGAGACTTACTTTCATCTCACGCCATGCGAGATAGACTTCTTTGATAGTTTTTCTTTCCATAATTTATACATTTTAATTGTTTGTCGCTATAAAAGTAATAAATTATGATATTTAGATGGCAGAAATAGCAAAAAAGGATGAATTTCAAATAATGCATTATATACCTACTTCATCTTATGTGCATCACGCTGATGTGTTTCGCTGTCCCTCAGCTTTCATCCGTCATGAAGTATGGCTACTGAAAGCTGGCGTATGCAAGAAACTTAATGATTTTAAAGTTGCTGTCTGAAACAGTTGGTGATAAACAGCGGACGGGGCAGGGCGCCTATATGTAAATTGACTCGCATTGATGCAGCCCGGCTTATTGCTCCTTATGGGTGTATGACGAAGCCATGGCTGCCACTTTCTGCTGCAGATATGATATGAAACCCTCATCGCCAAGCACCTCAATGTCGTCGAACAGGCCAAGCACAAAGCGTCCTATGCCTGCATAGCTGCACACCGGCAGATCAAGCCTGTGGCGTCCGTCGCCGCACGTGGTCATATTGGCCTCTGCCGCGGGATATTCTTCGCGGAACACGTTGTAAGACAACTGGCCCAGCAGCATGCTTACGGGCATCATCTTTTCACCGCTGAACATAAATACGTCGGTGTACATCTGCTGATGGCGGTCTTTGTATGCCCACTCCGTATCGAGCAGCTCAACCTCCTGCATGCGGCTCACCTTGAAGGTCTTGTTAAGCTTCGACGACGGCTCATAGCAGCGGACCTCATTATTGTTGTTCATCAGCAGGAACGGCTCAACGAGCCTGTCCTTTGTGGTGCGGCTGTGAGGCGATGCATAGCCATGTATCACCACCTGACGCTGCAGCTTTATGGCATCATACAATACGCCGATGTTGTACACCTTCTGCTCTCGCAACTCGTCGTTGTTTATGATGTCGAAGTCGTAGAAGCGTTCAAGTTTCTTCCTGAGGTTGTCCGCCAGCACGTCGCCTTGTCTGGCCTTGTCCAGCAGGCGCCTTATCATCACCGCCTCCTCTTCGGTTATGGATATACGCTCTATCAAGCGGTTGAAGAAAGGCGAATTGCGGTCGATGCTGTAGCAGTTGCCGTGCTTGTATACCTTAAATCCGCTGTCGCGGAAAAACTCAAGATAGTAATACAGGTTGCGGCGCGATATGCCGAGCTTCTCGCACAGCCGCTCAATGGTGTATGTGCGGTTTTCGGTGAGCAGCTGCAGCAGATACAGTTCGCGTTCAAGTTTGTCGTGTCGCATAAATTCTTTATTAACGTGATAATTTGCGGCATAAGCGTTGTTGCCTGCCGGTGCGTGTCTTTGCCCTTACATACGTCATAAGCCGTCAGAACGTGCATAAATGGCTTTTGCCGCTTTCCTTTTGTGCCATTGTCTGCTTTGTCCTGCGCTTCAGATGCTGATAGCCTACTCAGACGTTTGACTAAAGCAGCCTGAACGTCTTGCGGTGATATGGCGTAATGCCGTGCTCGGCAATGGCCTGGCGGTGCTTCTTTGTGGGATAACCTTTGTTTGATATCCAGTCATACTGCGGATATTCCTCAGCCAGACGGTCCATGTAGTCGTCACGGTAAGTCTTTGCCAGGATGCTTGCCGCAGCTATCGACATAAACTTGCCGTCGCCCTTTACCACCGTGGTGTAGGGTATGAAGTTGTAAGGCTTAAAGCGGTTGCCGTCTACGATGATGGCCTCCGGGCGCACCTTCAGTCCGTCAAGCGCCCTGTGCATGGCCAGGATGCTGGCATTAAGTATGTTAATCTTGTCTATCTCCTCAGGTGTAACCACGCCCACGGCCCATGCCACGGCGTCGCGCTCTATTATCTTGCGCAGCTCGTAGCGCCTGTGCGGCGTAAGCTGTTTCGAGTCGTTCAGGTCGTCGTTCCTGTAGTCTTCAGGCAGAATAACGGCCGCCGCATACACGCTTCCGGCCAGGCATCCGCGCCCGGCCTCGTCGCATCCGGCCTCAATCAATCCTTTGTTCAGCGAACTTTTAAGCATATTTATTTTCAGTTTATTGTTATAAGCCATGTTCCGCAGCCATGTGGCCCGGCCGTCATCTTGCAGTTTGCAGATTGCCATGTGCCGTTCATTAGGCACAGATTTTACGCTTATTTAACAGATAACGGCCCGAGTTTGAACTTATTGTGCACAAACAAGCATTTATTTTGCACACGGAAAGCCACACCAAAGCGTGGCACATATATAAAAAACAATATTTACAACGAAACAAAAACACTTAAAACATACGATTATGGAAAAGCAGATAACACTGGAACAAGCCGGCACTGCATGCGGCAAGATTAATTCAATGATAAAAAAGGCAACCAGTATGCTTAACGCTCCGCTCCGTCTTCTTGGCAGATATTATTCATATGTGATAGAGCGCAATCTGGACATGCGCCAGACAAAGGCCATAACCGAAGCCCAAATGGCATTCTTTGCCACCATACTTCCGGTTGAGATGCCCATACTGCTGCATCTGGCAGCCTGCATCTGGTTTATCATGTCGCTGAAGAAATGCCGCTCTTTGCTGAAGTGATGCAGCCTGAATGTATGCCGGCGGCAGCATCATGAAAGGGGTTGCATTGCTGAATTAAAGCCGTTCTGTAGCTCGTCAGCGCTGTAGCTGCCGTATAGATGTCTTGTTGCCGACAGACAAACCACTGGTTTAGACATAAAAACTCGGCCACTTTTGCATCAAAAGTGGCCGAGTTACGACCCGAAAACAATAGGTTAATGATTTGAAACCAATACGTTATATTTTGCTTTCGGTTTATACTTTAATCGCTGTTCAGGTGATTGCTTGTTAATTAAAAGACGTATTTTCCTTTCGATTTTTTTTGCCGTTTGAAGCTATGCTTCTTTTGCGGTGTACATACCGTGTGAGAAATTCATGCAATAAACTTGTTTCTGCCTGCGTCATAGATGTTCAATGATGCTTTCATGCAGCATTGCCCACTGGCTGTATTATGGCTTGCATTATCGGCATTGTAAAATAGTGAAAAAGAAATGCCGCCCTGCGCTGTCGAACCGGCATCGGTCCGGCTTGTTGCGCATGGCGGCATATATGTTTGATGTGTGTGGTTCGTAGTGTTAAGTTGGCGTCCGCGATAATCGCATCTGCAAAGTGTGCCATTTATCTTGTTGTTTAACATGCTCACGCACCATACTGGCGACATTCCTCTGTAGATGCATCTGGCACGCCAACTATTACATCAGGATAGTTGCATGATGTCCGACATAGAGATGCTGCCTGCTGCGGGATTATATCCGCTGTGGCGAGACTGCTTGACTTCGTTGATTATGTTATTCGTCATAACATAATCAGTCGGCCATAAGCTTCATCACCTTCTGTCCGTTGCCGCAGACGATTGTGGCAATGTAATATCCGCGGTCGAGGAAACCGAGGTAGGCAGTGTCGTCTGCTGTGGCAGAGTAGACCTGACGGCCCAACATGTCACATACGGTGAGGCGGCTGAATCCGTCCTTTACTATGAGTGTGCTGCCGTCCCATGACACGTGCATGGGCTTAGCAACGGCGCTTTCTATTCCTGCAACGCCCTCATAAGGCACCTTTGCCTCTTCAGCGTTGAGCACGCGACAGTTATTCTTGTCTTCAGCATCATAGTTGGCTACAAACGCCACCACGCTTAGTCTGGCCGCATCCCATCCGGTCTGCACCGGAACGGTATAGTCGTCTGTATAGCCTTTTATGTCAATAGGTTCTCCCCATGTCGGCGTTACGCTTTGCCTTGCCATGTGGCGATGGTAATATCCGCCGGATGCACCGCTCTGGTTGGTAGAGTAGACGCTGTCTTCAGAAACAAAGACAAACAGGCGTGGCGATTCCACGTCAGTGTCTATAAGCTGCTCACCCTCAACATGGATGAGTATGTTGCCGCTTTCGTCCGTTTTCACCGTAGGTTCAACCGATACAAATGCCGGTGCGCAGCTCTGTTCGGCATAGAGAGTCTTTAGCTTTGATGCACCAACGCTCACCACAGGCACTCCGTCTGAATAAATGTCGGGATAGTTGTCCGACATCTCCGTGCGGTCGAGCATCACGGCAGGAGCGTAGAGTCTGCCTTCCTTGTAGAACCACTCATACTCCTTGCTTGCTGCTATGGTGTAGTTGTCCTCGTAGAAACCGGCATGATGGCCCAGTTCTATGATTCTTTCGCATGTATCGGCAACGGCAGAAATCTGCTTGTGAACGGTAGGACAGTTGGTGCAGCGTTCCGTAGAGAACACCTCGAGCAGCACCTTGCGCTGCGGCATTACGGAGCGGCAGAGCATCTGTTTCGTGCGCGATGTGTTGTCAGACGGGTCGAAGTCGGCCTCGCCGTTTACAGCTGATATTTCCACGCTTACCTGTGGCTCGCCTTCAGACAGGATGCGCAGTCCGTTCATCTCGAAGGTGCCTGTGCCGCGCGGCTTCACTTCCGTCACGCTTACCGTCTCTGTGGCCAGGCTGTCGCCAACGTGATAGGTGAACGTGAGGCTCTCAACCGGCACGGAACCAAGATTGATGAAGTCGCCCGAGAAGGTCAGCGGCTCGCCCAGCCGGGCGTATCCCGGCATGACAATGTTGCCTAGACTGACGTTGCAGCGCGGCAGATTGTCGCTCTCTACTGTGGCATAAAACGCAGCGCTGAATCCCTCTACACTCGGCTTCCATTCAGAGCCGTCGGTGCAGATATACTCTTCGCCGTCCACAAGGCTCAGGGCATACGGAATGTTCAGTATGCCTTCTACGAGATAAGACATATAAAACGCCTTGCCGTCAATCCTGAACGGCTTTTCAAGGCGCACCTCGTTCCATCCGTATTTTTCAAGGGTGGCTGTCTGTTCATAAAGTGCCTCGCCTCCGTCAAGGCTGCTTCTGATGGCGAAGTGTACGGTAGAAGGCTCCATGATGCTTGACCAAATGTGGAACGATACGATGTCCGTGCCGCTATATGCCTGCATAAGCGTTTCTGGGAAGAATACCGCCGAACCGCCAGCCGGAGATTCTTTGGCAGCGGGGTAGAAAGACACGGCGTTGCCCTCGCAGTAGCCCAGCTTCATGCTGTCGGCATATATCGTTTGTGTAGCAGCCAGCATCAGTGCCAGCGTTAAGACAATCTTGCTGACGTAGCGCGTTGCTGACGATAAAATATAATTATGCATAAATGTTCATTGTGAATTAACTTGCAGACAAAACTGAAAATGTGACAGGACGCACTGCCTGTCACATTATGTAAAAATGATTTTCAGCCGACATTATATCAGCCTGATGTTAGCGCTGTTTTAGCGTAACACCTTGAATGTCTTAGAACCGCCGTTGTAAGAAACCTTTACAACATAAGTGCCTGAAGGCAGAGATGACAGGTTGAATGCTTCTCCCTGGCCGCCTTTCATTACGAGGTTGCCGCCAACGCCGTATATTTCAGCGCTGTTGTATTCGCCGTTTACGTACAGAGTTCCGCCTTTGCGGTAGTCGATGCTTACATCGCTCTTTACAGCCTCAGGCTTAGATATGCCGGTAGCTCCTTTTGAAACGATCATAGCGGGGCAGTTTACAACACCGAAACCAATGTCTATAGTCTCGCCGCCGGCGAGAACCTTTCCGTCAGTGCTGCAGTCGAGAAGTGAATACATGCCGCCTGCCGGAACAGCCTGTGCCTCGCCGTTCTCGTCATAGGCAACAGACGGACCGAATTTATATCCGCCTCCTGCGCAAGTAACCAGCTGGTCGAAATATACGATGCTGCCGTCGGCCTTTACGCTAAAGTATTTGTACACGTCAGATTCGTCAAGGAAGTAGCCGTACATGTTTCCTTCTGCATCGATGCTGCAAAGTATTCCTCCGTTGAATGTATTTGTTTCAGGGTCGTCGCAGTTGAACACGTTGTATAGCTTGCCGTCTTTGATGTATGCAGGATTCTGTCCGCCGTTTTCAGCTGTATTGACACCTACAACGGTGTTGCCGTCTTCACTGATGCCGTACACATAGAAGGTGTTTATTCCGAGGTCGTCATAAACCTTCTTTATTTCGTTGTTCTCCCATACGACAGGCAGCAACTTAACTATCTCAATGCCGAAGTCTTCGTTAATCTCACCTGTTGATACATAAACCTGTCCGGCCATATATTTTCCGTCAGATGAAACGGCGCGTACGCAGTTGAGTGTGCGCGTTGAGCTGAACTCGTTCGACTGGTCAGAAGAATAATTCTCAGGTACAGGCAATAGTTTCCATCCTCCGTCAGGCGTAAATGTTGCAGGCCATTGCCTTACATAAGTCTCACCTGTCAGCAGCGAGTCAACGCTACCTGCCATAAGTCCGTCGTTGGTTACGTCGTTAAGAGTTGAATATCCTCTGGAATAATCCCAGGCCATATTGATGACGTCTGGTGCGTCGGCATTCCAGTAGTAGCTCGTCATCGAAATCAAATCGTCCACGCCAACGGCATATTTGCCATTGTTTGACACATGATTAAATACACCGCAAACCGGTGTTTCATAGCCTTCGATTATGAAAACTGCATCGTTAAAGTTGTAAAGGGTTGCCTCTTCTTGGGCTGATGCACCGCAAGCTAAACTTGCCATTGCTGCTAAAAGTAGTAATTTTTTCATAAGCACTTTAGTTAGTTTTTAATTTGCGTAAATTTGCAGCAACAAGAATATAAAACTTATGTGCTGCTCTTAGTTTCTGTTTGCAATGATACAAAATTATTTTATAAAAGTATTGATTATTTGTGATAAATATGATAAAATTAAATTATTTTAATAAGTTTGACTGATTTATAAAGGCTCAGTAGAAATTTAGTGGGGATAAATTTGCTTTAATCAGCACCAAATCCGATTTTTGTTGTATGGAAAACGATAGTTTAAAAATGTTGGCCCAAGTAGTGTTGCCATCCCAGATACTTGAATACTTTGCAGTTGTTGGTGTAGAACAGACCCCTAAAGAGATCCGCATCAGCCTTGATGAAAGGATGAATGAAGAACTTTCATCAGACGTGCATTTCGAATCCAAAGGCTTTATGGAAGCTGTAAGTGTTACGGATTTCCCTATAAGAGACCATAAGGTCATTCTCAAGATACGCCGCAGACGTTGGCTTGACACCCGTACCGGCAAGAGTTTCAGCATTCCGATAGACCTTGATGTATCAGCTAAAGGCACACGTTACTCCAAGGAATTCGGAGCTTTTTTAAAAGAAACGTATGGAGACATCCCCTGTGACCTGCCTTACGCTTGAGGATTTCTACCATATCGACGG